>Ga0209482_1000026_pt1 | contig 120434 bp, 104 predicted proteins | sample CoawatmetaG10DNA_FD_187512 | JGI IMG/M metagenome (GOLD analysis project Ga0209482, IMG submission 187512) | Marine microbial communities from the West Antarctic Peninsula - Coastal water metaG104-DNA (SPAdes) (version 2) | ecosystem: Environmental > Aquatic > Marine > Coastal ...
GGTTGGGGGATTGCTCGGCGGGTTGTTGGGGAATGAGTGATTGAACGTTAACACACTATGATGCTGAGATAGTTTGGATCAGCGGCGGCGATTTGCTGGATGATGCCGTCACGGGTCACCAGGGAGAGTTTGCGCACCCGCGCAGTCGCCATCAAGAAGCAGTCGCCAGGGTCTCGGTGCCCCGTCGCGATGACCACCTGTGCCGCTTCGCATGAAATGCGCTGTTTGATCGGTATGACCTTCGCTTCCGTGGCGGTTACCGCGTCCCGAAACCACCGCGCCGGAGTCTCGTCCCCCAAATGCGGTCGACCCGCGACACGATTTTTTTGCGTGGCGATCGACAGTTCCCACGACGTGATGGGCGAAACGAACAGCGTTCCCGCCTCCTGATTTTCACCAATGGCGACCAACGCCTGTTCGGTCAGTGCTTCTTCACCACTGACAAGCCAAAACAGCGCATGTGTGTCGAGGAGTATCCCCGACAAGATCAGCGCTTGGCTTCGGTTCGATCAGTCGCAGGGCGGGTGGGGGACCATTTCGCGCCCGAAGCCGGAACGGAAATAGGCTTTGTGAGATCGACCTTTTTGCTGATCGTCATTTTGCCCTTTAGCGCACCAGCACCCTTGACGGTCACGAACCGACCAGACCGGGAATCCCGCACCGTCGTGATGGGCGTGTTGGAGGCGGCCTTTGACATGCGCGCTATATAGCGAATCGTACGCGATTCGTCATCTTCAATTCGCCGCCGGCAGCCGCAACCGCACCAGCAACCCGCCCAGATCCTCGCTCTCTTCCAGCGACACCGTCCCCTCGTAAATCTCCGCCACGTCGCGGACGATTGCCATGCCGAGGCCGGTGCCGGGCTTGCCGGAATCGAGCCGTACGCCGCGATCGAAGATGCGGATGCGTTGTTCCTCGGGGATGCCGACGCCGTCATCCTCGATCAGGAATTCGACGAAGCCCGAATGCTTGGACACGGTGACGAACACGCTGCCGCCGCCATATTTCGCGGCATTCTCGATCAGATTGCCGAGCATTTCGTCGAGATCCTGCCGCTCGACATGGACTTGCAGATCCTTGGGGCCATCGGTGTCGATGCGGACGTGGCGATAGAGCACGCCGACCGCGCGCTCGACCGATTCGAGGCTGGGCCACACGTCCGCCCGGCTATGCGCCGACCCACGCCGGCCAACCGCACGTGCGCGGGCGAGGTGGTGGTCGACCTGGCGGCGCATCGTTCGCGCTTCGCGCACCACGGTTTCGCCGAGATCATCGGCGTTAGCGGTGGCGGCGTTCATGATGACGGTCAGCGGCGTTTTGAGCGCGTGGGCGAGGTTGCCGGCGTGGCGGCGCGCTTCCTCGGCCTGGCGTTCGTTATGGGCGATCAGCCCGTTCAATTCCTCGACCATCGGCGCGACTTCGATCGGCATCGGGCGTTCGATCTGGCGCGATTTGCCCGCGCGCATCCGCGCGATTTCCTCGCGCACCTTGCGCAGCGGCCACAGCCCGTAAAAGGTTTGCAGCGCAGCCATCACGATCAAGCCAAAGCCGAGCAGCGCGAAGCTGCGCACCAGCGTCTTGCGCAGAACCTTGATCTGCGCGTCGAGCCCCTCGCGATTTTGCGCCACCTGGAAGCGCCAGCGCACCTTGGAGCCGGGCAGCGTTGCGTCACGTTCGACGATGCGCAGCCGCTCGGGGTTGTCGGTCGTAGGATCGACGAACTGGTCGCTATCATAGGCATGGATGCCCAGATCATTATGCGCGCTGCCATAAGCGAGGCGGCGGTCCCATAAAGAGCGCGACGGATAGGGCTCCTGCCCCGGCGCGCTGATCTGATAATACAGGCCCGAATTGGGTTCGAGGAAGCGCTGGTCGGCAAGTTCGCGATTGTTGAACACTTCGCCTTGCGGGCCGATTTCCGCCGAGACGATCAAAGCGGTCAGCACATATTCGAGCTGATCGTCGAAATTCTGGGTGATCGCGGTGGTCAGTACGCGGTCCAGCGCAAAACCGCCGCCGGTCAGCAGCAACAGAATCCAGCCCGCCGCGATCAGGATCATGCGGCGGCTGAGCGATCCGGTGGTGCGCGTCGCGATCGTCGCGCGCGGCTCGGTGTCGAGCGGCGGCAAGGGCGGGGGCACAGGCTCGTGCGCCACCGCGCCTTCGCTCGCCGGGGCGACGACGACCTCCGTGCCCGGCGCGTCAGCCATTATGCATCCGGATCTTCAAGGCTGTAGCCAAGCCCGCGAATGGTGGTGATCACGTCCTGGCCAAGCTTCTTGCGGATGCGGGTCACGAACACTTCGATCGTGTTGGAATCGCGGTCGAAATCCTGGTCGTAAATATGTTCGATCAGCTCGGTGCGGCTGACCACCTTGCCCTTGTGGTGGAGCAGATAGCTGAGCAATTTATATTCCTGCGCGGTCATTTTGACCGGTTCACCGGCCAGCGTGACCTTGCCGCTGCGCGTGTCGAGCCGCACATCGCCCGCGGTCAGTTCCGACGAGGCATTGCCCGAGGCGCGGCGGATGAGCGCGCGCAGGCGGGCGATCAACTCCTCCGACTGGAACGGCTTGGCGACATAATCATCCGCCCCGGCATCGAGCCCGGCGACCTTATCGGACCAGCTGTCGCGCGCCGTCAGCACCAGCACCGGTGCGGTGCGGCCTTCCTTGCGCCAGCGATCGAGCACGGTGAGGCCGTCGATTTCGGGCAGGCCCAAATCGAGGATGATCGCGTCATAATTCTCGGTCGAGCCCATGAAATGGCCTTCCTCGCCATCGGTGGCGAGGTCGATCGCATAGCCGGCACCTTCCAGCGTCGCCTTCAATTGCTGGCCGAGATTGGGTTCATCCTCGACGATCAGAACACGCATGAAAGTTCCCCTTAGGACGGCGCTGGCCGCGCTCAGTTGCTGGTGCGGCCGAGGATCTGGCCGGAACGCCCGTCCACCTCGACCCAGATGACGGTTCCATCGCGCAGGAACTTGAGCGTGTAAATCCCGCGATCGGGTTCGAAATCAAAGCCGAGATACTGGCTGCCGCGCATCGATGGCAACACGCGCCCTTCGATTTCCTTGAGCGGGAGGATGCGGCCTTCCTGGCGCGCGCGCCACGCCTCACGCTGATCCGCGCGCTGGAGTTGCACGCCGTCGGCCGGCAGCGGTGCCGTCGCGGTCGCCAGTCCGAGCAGGATGGGTAGGAGCATTGTCATGGGATTGGCATAGGCACGCAGCGTTGAACAGCCTGTGAATGGCGAAAGGCGGCAGTCGGCTACGCCCGACGGACTCGCCTGGGGCCGGTTTCAATCCTTCTCCCTGTGGGAGAAGGTGGCGCGAAGCGCCGGATGAGGGTGATCTGGGTGCACGCCGCATAGCGGATCACCCTCACCCTCCCACCGCTTCGCGGCGGGCCCCTCCCTCTCCCGATGGGAGCGGGTATCCCGGCTTGCTCGCAAGCGCCTATCCCCGTAACGCCCCCCTCATGGCTGCACCAATTCTCGCATATGAAAATCTCGGCGTCATTCAAGGCTCGGGCTGGTTGTTCCGTGGGCTCGATATTCATATCGGGCCGCGCGACCGGCTGGCGCTGATCGGCCGCAACGGCGCGGGCAAGACGACCCTGCTCAAATTGCTCGGCGGCAAGATCGATTCCGACGAGGGGCGGCGCACGATCGTGCCCGGCACGCGCGTGATCCAGCTCGAGCAGGAACCGGCGATGACCGGTTTTGCCACGCTCGCCGATTATGTGCTGGCGGGCGACGATGCGCCGCAGCGCCACGAAGCCGAGGCGATTGCCGATCAGCTCGGCATCGATCTGACGCGGGAAGCGGCCAAGGCCTCGGGCGGTGAGCGGCGCCGCGCCGCGATCGTGCGGGCGTTCGCGCAGAACCCCGATGTGCTGCTGCTCGACGAGCCGACCAACCATCTCGACATTGGCGCGATCGAATGGATCGAGGAATGGCTCCAGCGTTTTCGCGGTGCCTTTGTCGTGATCAGCCATGACCGCACCTTCCTGACCAAGCTGACCAAGCAGACCTTGTGGATGGACCGCGGCAATTTGCGGCGCGCCGAAATCGGCTTTGGCGGCTTCGATGCGTGGACCGAGCAAGTCTATGCCGACGAACAGCGCAATGCCGAAAAGCTCGACGCCAAGCTCAAGCTGGAGGAGCATTGGCTGCTGCGCGGCGTCACCGGGCGGCGCAAGCGCAACCAGGGGCGGCTGACCAAGCTGGTCGAGATGCGCGCCGAACGCGCGGCGATGGTCGGGCCGCAGGGGTCGGCCAACCTCACCATTGGCAGCGACGATGCGCGCTCCAAGGTGGTGATCGACGCCAAGCATATCTCCAAGGCGTTTGGCGACCGCACGATCATCCGCGATTTGTCGCTGCGCGTGACGCGCAAGGACCGCATCGGCATCGTCGGCGCGAACGGTGCGGGCAAATCGACGCTGCTCAAGCTGCTGACCGGTGAATTGGAGCCAGACAGCGGCACGATCCGCTTCGCCAAGACGATCGAACGCATCGTGATCGACCAGCAGCGCAGCAAGATGGCGCCCGACAAGACGATCCGCGACGTGCTCGCCGATGGCGGCGACTGGATCGAGGTGCAGGGCATTCGCAAGCATGTCGTTGGCTATTTGAAGGAATTCCTGTTCGAGCCGGGCGTGCTCGATGCCAAGATCGGCACATTGTCGGGCGGGGAGCGCTCGCGCCTGTTGCTGGCGCGCGAATTTGCCAAGCCGTCCAATCTGCTGGTGCTGGACGAGCCGACCAACGATCTCGACCTCGAAACGCTCGATCTGTTGCAGGATGTGATCGGCGATTATGATGGCACGGTGCTGATCGTCAGCCATGACCGCGACTTTCTCGATCGCACGGTGACGATCACGCTCGGGCTCGACGGCTCGGGCACGGTCGATGTGGTGGCGGGCGGCTATGAGGATTGGGAGCGCCGCCGCAAGGCCAATGCGCCGACCAAGCGCGGGGCGATCGCCAGGAATGCGACCTCGGCGTCACCGGCGGCGGCCCCGGGCAGCAAGGCGAAGCTGACGTACAAGGACCAGCGCGATTACGAATTGCTGCCCAAGCGGATCGAGGCGCTCGACGCGGCGATCGCGCGCGACCAGGCGTTGCTGGAAGACCCCGATCTCTACACGCGCGACCCGGCTTTGTTCGAGCGGCTGATGGAAGCGATCGGCCAGGCGCAGGAAGACAAGAACGCGGCGGAATTGCGCTGGCTGGAACTGGCCGAGATGGTGGAAAGCCTCGCCTAAATCCTCCCCGAAACGGGGAGGGGGACCATCCGGCTTCTTCAGCCGGATGGTGGAGGGGGGCTGCCACGGGCGGAGCGCTTGTTGAGAGCCCCCTCCACCCTTCGCTGAATGCTCAGGGTCCCCCTCCCCGTGCCGGGGAGGATCACTTTAGCGCTCGCCCTTCGCGTCCCGCGAGATCGACGATGTAATGCCACGCCACGCGGCCCGAACGGGCACCGCGCCGCGTTGCCCAGCCGACCGCATCGACCGGATCGAACGGCAAATCATACGCCTGCGCATAACCGGCGACGATGGCGAGATAGCCGTCCTGATCGACGACGTGGAAACCGAGGCTGAGCCCGAAGCGATCGGCCAGCGCCAGCGCATCGTCGGCGGCATCGCGCGGGTTTACGGCGGTCGGCTGGTCGATCATCTCGCGCGGCACCAGATGGCGGCGGTTCGAGGTGACGACGAGGCGGGCATTGGCGGGCCGTGCCTCTGCCCCGCCATCGAGCATCGAGCGCAAAGCGCGCCCATCGGCGGCGGCATCGAAGCCGAGATCGTCGAGGAACAATAGGAAGGCGCGGGGCACAGCGGCAATCTGTTCGAACAGGACGGGCAGGGTATCGAGCTGCGCGGTCACGACCTCGATCAGCGCCAGCGCGCCGCCCTCGTGTTGCACGGCACCGGTCACCGCCTTGACCAACGCCGACTTTCCGGCGCCGCGTGCGCCCCACAGCAGTACGTCATGCGCCGCCGCCCCGTCGGCCAGATGGCGGGCATTGGCGTGCATTGCGGCCCTTTGCGCGTCGATGCCGTGCAGGCGGTCGAGCGGCAAGGGGCGGAAATCGCGCACCGGTTCCAACACCGCGCCGCGCCAGACATAGGCCGGGTGCGCCAGCGGATCGGCGCTGGCGGGTGGCGGCGGGGCCAGCCGTTCGAGCGCGGCGGCGATGCGGGCGAGAGGATCGGTCATGCGTCGCGTGTTTAGCCGCACGTGGCCTGCGCTGGCAAACGCGGTGCTCGTGGCCGCTTGGCTCCGCCCCTCCTTTTTCAGGGAGGGGAGGAAGGAGCGCAAACCTATCCCAACGCCTTGAGCGCTGCGGTCGCCGCTATGCGGTCGGTGAAATGCGGGTCGGCGAGCGCCGCGCGCATTTGCGTCGCGGCTTCGGCGGTGCGGTCAAGATCGGCATAGGCCTGCCCCAAATGCCAGCGCAGATCGGCGCGGCCGGGCGCGATCGACGCCGCTTTTTCCAGCAATTGCAGCGCGGGTTCGCTCTTGCCCCGTTGGTATAGCGCGCAGCCATAGGCATCGCTCGTCGCCGGGTTCATCGGTGCGAGCGCATAGGCCGCCTTGCCATAGACCATGCCGGTGTCGGCATCCCCCGCTCCGGTATAAGCATAGGACAGTTCGGCGAGGAGTGCGGCATCGCGGTCACCGATGCGCCCGCGCAGATCCTCCAGCGTGTCGATCGCGGCATCCCAATCCTGCGCTGCGATCTGCCAATGGCCGATCAAGCGCCGCGCGGTGATGTTTTGCGGGTTTTGCGAGGCGAACAGCGCCAGCACCTTGCCCGCCTCGGCGCGCCGGTTGGCATGGTCGAGCGCATCGACCACGCGCAGCAGGGTCGGTTCGTCAAAGCGCAGGTCGGCGGCGTGGCGATAGGCGTCGGCGGCGTCGCCATAACGGTTCACCGCCATCAACGTATCGCCGAGCGCGACATAGGCAGGCGGGGCACCCGGCGTCAGCCGCACCAGCGCCTGCGCTTTGGCCAGCGCCGCGCCACCATCGCCCGCCTCGATCAGCCCGCGGATCAATGCGAGCTGCGCGACCGGTTCCGCAGGCGCGGCGCTGGCGGCGTCGCTCAGCGCCGACAATCCGTCATCGATGCCAAACGGTGCCGAGCCGGTTGCGCTGGGCATGGCCGAGCGATCGAGATATTTCGCAGCCCAGTCACGCTCCCCGGTTTGCTCGAAGGCGCGCGCCACCAATGCCAGCGTATAGCTGTCGGCATCGGCGCGCAGCGCGACGGGACGCAACACCTCGAGCGCACCCTGCGGATCGCCCGAGCGCAGCAACGCCGTCCCCAGGAGGCGGCGCGCGGTGATGTTGGTCGGCTGCTGCCCCACCAGCACACGCCAATCGTCGATCGCCTGCTGATACGCCCCCGCTTTATAGGCCAAAGTCCCCGACAACAGCCGCGCGCCGGGCATAGCGTCCAAGTGTCCACCGGTGCGCGCAAGCAGGGTGCGGGCGAGATCGTCCTTGCCCGCGCGCGCTGCCAGCACGGCCTGAAGGTACAGCGCCTGCGGGCTTTCCGGCCGCGCGGCCAGGGCCTTGCGCGTCGCCGCCAGCATATCGGTATAGCGCCCGACATCGCCCAGCGTGGCGGCATATTCGATCAATGCGGGATGGTAATATGCGTCATGCCCCAGCGCCTTTTCGAACCATGGCAGCGCGGCGACCAAGCCATATTGGCCGCGCACCAGCTCGCCGCGCAGCGTGATCGCCTCGACATTGTTGGCATCGAGATCGACCGCGCGCTGCGCCGCGTCGATCGCGCCCGCAATGTCCCCCGCCTGATATTTGATGCGCCCGAGGTCGGACCACGCAAAACTGTCTTTGGGCGCATCGGCGAGCAGGGTGCCGAGCGCGGCTTGTGCGCCGGCGACGTCGCCTTGCGCCGCCAGCGCGCGCGCGCCGATGCGGATGGCATAGCCGGCATAAGGTGTCCCCGCTTTGGCGGCTTCGGCCAGCGCGCGGTTGGGATCACCCTGCAGCAACCACGCATGCGCGTAGAGCTGGTGTGCCCGGGCCGGGTCGAAACCGTTGTCGCGCGCGCGGCCGAGCTCGCCCTCCGCTGCGACCCCGTCGCCAATCGCCAGGAAGCTGCGCGCGAGCATCGCATGGGCGAGGCCCCAGCTTGGATCAGCCTTGATCGCGGCCTGGGCGTGGCTGCGCGCGGCGCTGTAATTGCCGGCCTTGAGCAAGCGCGCGCTCAGCGCAAGTTCGGTGCGCGCGGTCGCCGCATCGGCATGGGCGGGGCTGGTTGTTGCAACCGCGATCAAGGCGGCGCTGGTTATCGCGGCGAGGGTGCCGATGGCGATCGAAAGGGATTTACGCATGGAGATCGTAGCTCTTCAGCAAATCGTACAGGGTCGGTCGGCTGACCCCTAGCAGCTTGGCGGTATTCGAAATGTTACCCTCGGCGCGGGCGAGTGCTTGCGCGATCGCCGAGCGATCGGCGCTTTCGCGCGCGGCGCGCAGGTTGAGCGGCAATTCGGCCGCGCCTTCCGCCAGATCGAGATCGGCGGCAGTGACGAGCTTGCCCTCGGCCATGATGACCGCCCGCTTCATGCGGTTTTCCAGCTCGCGGACATTGCCCGGCCAACCCCAGGCGGCAATCGCGGCACGCGCATCGGGCGACAGACCGGTCACGGCGGCGTGCATCGATTTGGCGTAACTCTTCAGGAAATGCTGCGCCAGCAACACCGCGTCGCCACTGCGTTCCGCCAGCGAGGGGATGCGAACGACGATTTCGGCGAGGCGGTAATAGAGATCCTCGCGAAAGCTGCCGGAGGCGACCATCGCATCGACATCCTGATGGGTGGCGCAGACAATCCGGGTATCGACCGCAATCGCCTTGCGCCCGCCGATCCGCTCGATCGTGCGCTCCTGCAGGAAACGCAGCAACTTCACTTGCAGCGGCAGCGGGACATCGCCGATTTCGTCGAGGAACAGCGTGCCGCCCTGCGCTTGCTCGATCTTGCCTTCGGTGGTCTTGATCGCGCCGGTGAACGCGCCTTTTTCGTGCCCGAACAATTCGCTTTCGAGCAGCGTCTCGGGGATTGCGGCGCAATTGATCGCGACAAAGGCACCGCCGCGGCGCGGGCTGCTGTCATGCAGGCCGCGCGCGAGCACTTCTTTGCCGGTCCCGCTGGCACCGAGCAGCATGACCGAAACATCGGCCCCCGCCACGCGTTCGATCGTGCGGGTGACCTTGAGCATTTCCGGGCTGGCAGTGATCATGCCGCCCAGGGCAGTCCCCGTCGCGCGCGTGGCGAGGCGGCGATTCTCTGCTTCCAGCGCATGGACATGGAACGCACGCGCGACGATCAGGCCAAGCGCATCGATGTCGATCGGCTTGGCGTAAAAATCCCATGCGCCATCGGCAATCGCTTGCAACGCGCTCTCTCGCGCGCCGTGCCCGGAGGCGACAATCACCTTGGTATCGGGTTTCAAGCGCAGGATTTCGGCGAGCGTGGCGAACCCTTCGCTGGTGCCGTCCGCGTCGGGCGGCAGGCCGAGGTCGAGCGTCACCACGGCGGGCTCGGCCGCGCGCACCGCATCGAGCGCGGTCGCTCGGTCGATCGCGGTCAGCACCTCATACCCTTCATACGCCCAGCGGAGCTGGCGCTGGAGGCCCAAATCGTCCTCGACGATCAGGAGTTTGGGTTTGTCGGTCATGCGGCCTGTTCCAGGGTGCGCGCGTGCGCAGTCGGCAAGGTAAGGCAAAAGCTGGTGCCGACGCCCTCGCGGCTGTCGACGGCGACGCTGCCGCCCATCGCCTCGGCAAGTTGCTTCGCCTCGAACGCGCCGATGCCGAAGCCGCCGGGCTTGGTCGAGACGAACGGCTTGAACAATTGGTCGCGCACAAAGGCCGGGCTCATCCCGCTACCCTGGTCGATCACAGTGAGCGAGACCGTAGCGTCCGTCGCCGACGCCGCGATCGTGACCGGTTCCGCTGGTGGGCTGGCGTCGATGGCGTTCTGGACGAGATGGCCAAGCACTTGTTCGACGCGCGCGGGGTCCGCTTGGGCGAACAGGGCCTTGGGGCCGATCACGACGACGGGATGCTGGACGCGCTTCCCGCGTGCGACCGTCTCGGCCAGCGGCAGCAGGTCGACCGGGCGCAGAACCTCGGCACGGGCGCGGTGCTGCTGCGATAGCCGGGCGAGCAAGTCGTTCATCCGCGCCGCGGAGTCCTGCAAGGTGGCGATCATGTCGGCGCGAAAATCGGGGTTGTCGGCATGACGCTCGGCATTGCGGGCGACGAGCGTCAGCTGGCTGACCAAATTCTTGATGTCGTGCAGAATGAAGGCAAAGCGGCGGTTGAATTCGTCGAAGCGCTCGGCCTCGGCCAGCGCGTCCTGTGCCCTGGCTTCGGCGAGATAGCTCGCAACGTGCCGCCCGGCGATGCGCAGCAGGTCGAAATCTTCCCAGTCGAGCGGGCGGTCGAGTGGCGGGCGCGCCAGCACGATCGCGCCCTGTAAACGATCGAGATGCGTTAGCGGCACCACCGCCCAGGCATCGCCGTCGAGCATCCAGATCGGGATGCTGACGGCCTCGACCGGATCGGCTTTGTCAGCGCGGACGGTGTCGAGTTCGACGATCCGGCCGCTTTTGGACAGATGCGTGACCAGCCGTGCATCGGCACCGCCGGTGGGGGCATCCCAGCGCCATCCGGTGCCGACGCCAAGCCCATCGCCGTCGGGCACGAGCAGCAATCCGGCGGGTGAATCGGTAAGGTCGGCGATGGCCTTTACGATGCGCTGGTCGAGCGGGGCGGCCCCGTCGGGTTTGCCGAGGGTATCGGTAAAGCGCGTCCATTCCGCCCGGTAATCATAGCGGTGGCGGAAGAAATGTTTGGACACCTTTACCTTGGCCCAGGCGCGCAACCATGGAGAGGAAAGGATGGTCAGCCCCGCCGCAGTCGATCCGAACACGAAGGCGGTTTGCCACAGCCGCGCATTGTCGCCGCTGATGCTGGCGATGGCGCTGGTCGCCAGCAGCATCGCCGCTGTGTAGAGCAGCATGACGGCAAAGGTCAGCGTCTGCCAGGCAACGGTGCGCGACAGTTGCAGCGTCCAGTCGCCGTTGCGCTGCACCGCGATCGCAAACAGGGGGGCTGCCAGCACCATAACGATGCCGCGCGCGGCGACCAGGCCGCCATACCAGGTGCTGAACGCATAAGCGGCGGCGGAAAGCAGCAGATCGATGCTCCACATCGCGGTCAGTGCAAGAACTGCGAGGCGGATGCCGCCGCGTGCGCGCGGCGTTACCGCCGAATAGAGGTGATGCAGCAGCAGCAAGGCCCCGATCGCAATCATCATCCGCCACACGGCTCGTACCGCCGCCACTTGCGAACTCGTCTCCGTGGCGATGGTCGGCTCGATCACCGTCAGCGTGGCCCCCGCCAGAACAAGCACGGCGACCAGACCATAGATAATCGAAATCGCGGTGTGTTCCGGGCCCGTCCCCCCCCGCCGGACCAGCGCATACATAAAGCCGAGCCACGCGAGGTTACGCGCCGCCTCGGTCAGTCGCGTCACGACGTCGGTGGTGTCAATCCCGGCCACCGCCAATGCCCATAAGGCGGTGCTGCCTAGCGCGATGACGAAGGTCAACCGGGGCAGCGCGGTGCCGGCATCGTGCAGCCGCGTGAGGGCGACGCCCGCAAACAGCAAGGCGGCCAGGGCGTGGCTCCACAGGATCAGGGTGGCGAGCGCGCTCACGGGATCAGCGCGCGCCTTCCGGCCACAAGACCACACGCACCGTTTGCAGTAGGATCAACAGATCGAGAAACGGCGAATAATTCTTGGCATAATAGAGATCGTATTCGAGCTTCTGCCGCGAGTCCTCGATCGACGCGCCGTAAGGATAGTTGATCTGCGCCCAGCCGGTGATGCCCGGCTTCACCATGTGCCGCTCGGCATAATACGGGATTTGCTGTTCGAGATCCTCGACGAATTGGGGTCGTTCGGGGCGCGGCCCGACAAAACTCATCTCGCCCTTCAGCACCGACCATGTCTGTGGCAGCTCATCGATGCGGAGCTTGCGGATGATACGGCCAATGCGCGTGATCCGGGGATCGTCTTTCTCGGCCCACACCGCTTGACCCGCGACCTCGGCATCCTGCCGCATCGAGCGCAATTTCACGCAATCGAACCCGACGCTGTACAGGCCGACGCGGCGTTGACGATAGAAAGCGGGGCCTTTGCTCTCGATCTTGATCGCGATCGCGGTGATGAGAATCAGCGGGAGCGTCAACGTCAGCAACAGCAGGCTGGCGACAATATCAAAGATCCGCTTGAACATGCTGGAGAGCATCCGCCCCGACGAAAAACCGTCCGAAAAGATTAGCCAGCTCGGATTGACGCTTTGCAAGTCGACCCTGCCGGTTTCGCGTTCGAGGAACGTCGAGATTTCGTTGACGTGCACGCCCGTCGTCTTGATCCGCAGCAGATCCTTCAGCGGCAGGGCGTTGCGGCGCTCCTCGAGCGCCAGCACCACTTCACTCGCGTTGAGCAGCACGACATGGTCGGCAAGGTTATAGATCGCATCGCGTGCGATCGCCTCGGGGATGACCCGCGCAGGCTCGCTCATCGAGACATAGCCGACCACCGCGAAGCCAGCGCCCGGGGCTTGCGCCAAGGCCTTCAGCCGTGCCGCCCGCGCGCCCGCGCCGAGCACGACCACGCGCCGCTTAAACACCTGTCCGCCCAGCGTCTTGCCCAGCAATATGCGTAACGCGATCAAAAGGATCGCCGCCACACCCATGCCGTAGAGCAGGTTAGACCGCCAAAAGGTGGCGGCGGGCACGATGAAATAGATAACGCTGAGGAAGATGACGCCGAGCGAAATGGCGACCAGCAGCCGCGCCGTTGCATAGCGCAGTGATTGCAGCGCCCCCGCTCCATATACGCCCACCGCGATCATCGCCATTTCCAGCGATCCGGCGAAGGTCAGCAATTGCGGAATCCGCATATGCATCGGCGTCAGCGGCAGCGCGACCTGGCGCATCCGCATCGAATATCCGAGCTCCCCCGCCACGACCAGCAGGACGAGATCGAACAGCCCCAGCAAGAGCACCGCGTTGGGAATATAATGTTTGAACAGCCTGATCATTGATGCCGTACCTCGTCCGCCTTCCCGATAGCGGTGTAAACAAATCCGACAGGGGCAAGCTGCTGTCGCAGAAATTGGCAAAGAAAGGTTGAACAGAATGGATCGAGGCTGATCCAGGGCAGTTACCAATCGCTGGAAAGCCCGCTAGGGCGATTCCCTCAGGAGGACCCAATATGCCGCAGACCATACCGATCGTGCCCGTCATACTCTCCGGCGGATCGGGAACGCGACTTTGGCCTATGTCTACGCCTGGCATGCCCAAACAGATGCTTTCGTTGACCGACGATGCGACCATGCTGCAACTGACGGCGCGGCGTGCGCAGGGCGCGCGTTTCACTGCGCCGATTGTCGTCGCCAATGAGCGTCACGCCGATATGGTCGAAGCACAGCTTGATGCTGTCGGTGCGACGGCGAAGGCTTTGATTCTGGAGCCCGTCGGCCGCAACACTGCGCCGGCCATTGCGCTTGCGGCGATTGCTGCCGGCAGCGGGGCTGCCCCGCTTCTGGTGATGCCATCCGATCATGTCATTGCGGATGTCGCGGCCTTTCACGCCGCAATCTACACGGCGTTGCCGTTGGTCGAAGACGGGTGGCTCGTCACGTTCGGAATCGATCCGACTGCCCCAGAAACCGGATATGGATGGATTCGTCTTGGCGAGGAAATTTCCGGGGGAGTCCACCGCGTCGCCAAATTTGTCGAGAAACCACCGCTCGATGTTGCCGAAGCGATGCTCGCGGCAGGCAATCATGCCTGGAACGGCGGCATCTTTCTGTTTCGGGCGGATGCCTATCTCGCGGGTCTCGCCATTCACGCCCCGGAAATTCTTGCGGCCTCGCAGCGGGCGATGGATGGCGCGCGCGTGGAGGGTAGCCGCCTTTATCCGGACTCCGCTTCCTTCGCGGCAGCTCCGTCGGACTCGATCGACTATGCCGTGATGGAAAAGGCTGACCGGGTCGCGGTCGTACCCGTGTCGATGGGCTGGAGCGACCTTGGCAGTTGGGATGCGCTGCACGAGATCAGTGATCGCGACCAGGATGGCAACGTCCACGCCAGCCGCGAAGGTGGTGAAGTGATCGCGATCGACACGGCGAATTGCCTGGTGCGCAGCGATGGTGCCCGCATCGCGATGGTCGGGGTGCAGGATTTGATCGTCGTCGCCAGCGGCAAGGATATCCTGATTCTGCCGCGTGGCCGCAGCCAGGAAGTCAAAGCGTTGATCGAGGCGATGAAGCGCTGAACGACCGGGGGGGGCATGGGATGGATGGTTTGACGATTCATGGGTATCGGGACGATCTGGCGCAGGCCTTCCATGACATCAACGCGCAGTGGATTGCCGCCATGTACCGGCTCGAGCCGACCGACCGTGATGTGCTCGAGAACCCGCGCGCGCGGATCATTGACCGCGGCGGGGACATTCTGTTCGTCGAAGCGGCCGGGCTGGGCATTGTCGGGGCCTGCGCGCTGCAGAAGACCGGTGAGGGGCAGTTCGAGCTCACCAAGATGGGCGTGCTCGAATCCGCGCGCGGTCGCAAGGCGGGGGAGTTTCTGCTGCACGCCGTCATCGCGCGCGCCCGCGCGCTGGGGGCGGAGCGGCTCTATTTGCTGAGCAACAGCAAGAGTGCCGCTGCCATCCACCTCTACGAAAAGCTCGGGTTCGTCCATGATACGGGGATCATGGACGAATTCGGCGCGCGCTACGAACGGTGCAATGTCGCGATGCTGTACTCGCTTGATTAGCCGATCAGAGCCTCGGCCTGATCGAGCGTTTCCTTGAAGGTCGCGATGACTGCGCGATAGGGGGCGGGGCTGGCCATATCGAGACCGGCGCGTTGAAGAATCTCGGTCGGATAGGCTGACCCCCCCGCCTTCAGCACGGTCAGATAGGTGTCGCGCTCCTTTGCCCCACCGGTCAGGATGGCGTGCGCGAAATAGGAGGCCGCCGAGATGCAGGTGGCATATTGGTAAACGTAGAAGCTGTTGTAGAAATGCGGGATATAGGCCCATTCGACGGCATAAGCCGGGTCGATGGTTACCTTCGGCCCGTGATAGCGCTTGAGCAGATCGAGATAGAGCGCCGTGAAGCGCTCGCCCGATAGGCCTTCGCCGGCTTCGGCCTTGTCATGCACGGCGAGTTCGAATTCGGCGAACATCGTCTGGCGGAAGAAGGTGCCGCGAATGCTCTCCAATTGCTGGCCGAGGTAGAACAGTTTCTCCTGCTTGGTCTTGGCCTTCGCCACCATATAGGCAGCGAGCAGCATTTCGTTGCAGGTCGAGGCGATCTCCGCGAGGAAAATCGGGTAATCCGATTTCTCATAGACTTGCGTCTTGTTCGACAGCAGCGAGTGCATCGCATGGCCCCATTCGTGCGCGAAGGTGGTCATGCCCTCATAGTTTTCGCCCAGGTTGAGCAGCAGATAGGGGTGCACGTCATAGGCACCGGGGTTCATATACGCGCCGGACTTCTTGCCCGGGCGGGGCAGGGGATCCATCCATTTCTTCGCGGTGGCGGTGCCGAGGAGCGCGACATAATCGGGCCCGAGCGGCTTGACCGCCTCCAGCACGGTCGTGCGCATGTCGGGGATGGTGACCTTGCGGTCGAGCGACACCAACGGCGGGTAGATATCGTAATAGGCCATGTCGGGCAGGCCGAGCAGCGTTCGCCGCAGTTCGAAATAGCGGTGCAATTGCGGCAAGCCAGCATTCGCCTCGGTCACCAGCGTGCGATACACGCCTTCGGGGATGTTATTGCCAGATAGTGATGCCGCGAGCGCGGTTGGGTATTTGCGCGCCTTGGCGCGGTAGATATCGGCTTTGACATGGCTGAGATAGGCGGCCCCCAGTGAACTCTGGAAATGCCCATATTCGCCCCAAAAGGTGTCGAACACCGCCTTGCGATCGGCGCGCGCCGACGCGTCACGGTTCAAGGTATAGGCCTGGTCGTCGAGGCGGACCTTTTTGCCGGTCGACAGTGTGATCGTCGGCCAGGGAATGTCCGATCCGACGAGCTGCTCGCGGATCGTGCCCGGTCCGGAAAGCGGTGCCCCCGCGCCTGCAAGCAGGATTTCGCCCTCGGGGGACAGGGTGTGCGGGGCCTGCCGCAGCGTGTCGGCTAGAAAGAAATCGAACCGCGTCGCGAGAATCCGGTTTTCCGCGATGAAACCGTCGATTTTGGCTTTGCCGAGCGTCAGGATCTCGGGTGCCATCCACGAAGTCGCTTCGCCAAAGGCGGTGAACAGATCGCCGACCAAGGCAAGCTTTTCCTGATTGGCGGAAATGCGCAGATCGGCATCGCTCTTCAGCCCGGCATAGGTATAGACGCGTGCCGCTTCCCGCGCGAGGTCGGACTGCGCCACCAAAGCGGCGGCGAGCACCTCCGCGCTGGTGCCGAGCTTCCCCTTATAGCTGGCCAGACCTGGGATCTTGGCGAGTACGCCCTTGCGCGCCGCGTCCCATGCCGCATCGTCGGGATAGATTTCCGAGAGGTCCCATTGCGCCGCGTCGGCCGGGGCCGATCGATCCTGCGCCCATGCAGGCAAAGCTGTGACAAGCGCCGCCAGAGCGGTCGCGGTGAGCGCGTCGCGGCGGGTGAGATCGGTCATGGAGCGGTTCCTCTGGCAGGCGTAATGGCGACAGTCTGTCGCATCACGCCTGCTCAGGGAAGTGCCGACTTAGAAAGCCAGCTGAACGCCGACGCGGAAGGTCTGGCGGTAACGCTCGTTCTCGATCAGCTGAGTCTTAACCGCCTGATACCGCCGCCAGGGCGAGTCGAGCAGATTGCTGACTTCGGCGAACAGCGTGTATTGCTTGACCGGCGAATAGGCGATCCGCGCGTCGAGCGAATTGTTCTCATCGGTATATTGGTCGGTCGCGGCGGTCGTGCCGAGCGTGTCGAGATAGGCCGAGCGATAGGTATAGGCCAGCCGCCCGGTGATCCCGTACTTTTCATAATAAAGCTGTGCCGTGCCGATATATTTCGACTGGAGCAGGTTGGGTACCGACCCTGCGCGGCCGATGACGCCGCTTGACGATCCGTCGGTATAGGTGAAGTTGCCCGACACGCCGAAGCCCGACAGCGCGCCCGGCAGGAACAGCAATTGCGCTTGGACATTGGCTTCAACGCCGTAGATCTTGGCGCTGTCGCCATTGACCGGCTGCGTCACCAACGCCTTGGTGAAGGTCGTGCCGCCGAAGGTTCCGGCTTGGGTGATCCCGACGTTGAAGATCGGGTCATCAAGGTGTTTGTAGAAACCGGCAATCGACACGATGCCTTGGCCCGGCAGATAATATTCGGCGGACAGGTCGCCCGCGACGGCCTTGTACGGCTTCAAATTGGGGTTGCCCACGGCAATGACGCCAGCATTCGGCGTTGTGTCCGTGACGTTCACATAGGGGGCGAGCAGGTTATAGTCGGGGCGGCCGATCGCGGTCGTTGCGGCGGCGCGCAGGATCAGACGATCGTTGACGTCAAAGCGCACGTTCAGATCCGGAAAAGCATCGGTGTAGCTGCGCGAATTCGACACGTTGAAATCCTGCGCCACGCTCGATGCTGCGGTAAAGGATTTGCCTTTATAGGTGCCGTCGGTGTGCTCGACGCGGACACCGGGGACGATCGTGAGCTGCGCGAACTTGAACGTCCCCATGATGTAGCCAGCGACGACCTTCTCGCTCAGGTCATAATCGTTGACCAGCGAGTTGGCGACCGAGGTTGCGGCGTCGGACGTGCTTTGCGTGCGCCCGGCCGGGTTGGTGACGGTGTAATAGGTCTCGGCCAAAGCGTAGTTGATCCGCGGCCCGAACAGATAGCGGCCGCCGTAAATCGCGCTGCCGTCATCCGCTGCGGCTCCGGTCGCTGCCAGTGTGCCGCTCAGCGAATATTGCTGGAAATCGCGATTGTTGGATTTGTCGGTCTGCTGAAACTTGCCGCCAACCTTGATCGAGCTGTCGCTGCCGACGCCGATCGGGATCGTCAGGTCCGCGCGGGCCTGATACAGGTTTTCCTCGGCGCGGCGGCGATCGTACGTCACGCGATAGCCGTTATACAACGTCGTAGTGTTGGGCGTCGCATTGGCGGTGTTGACCTTGAACAACGTGTCGCTGAGGTCGAGCGACAGGCCGGTGAGCCCGGTGCTGCCGGTGCGGAAGGAATATTCGGACCGCAGCGGATCCTTCTTCAACGCCTTGCTGTACGTGCCCTCGACTTGCAATTCGGCATCGCCGAAGCGGAACTTGCCGCCCAATTCTCCGGTAAAGGTCGAATCGTCCTCGTTGCGCAGGCGCAGGAAGCGGGTGCCGCGCGAACTGAAGGTTCCGCCACTCGAAATGGCGGCATTGACCGTTTGTTGCGCGGCGGTCGGCTGCGTGGTCACGCCAGCGGCGTTGGTCGTCGGATAGGTGACCGGGATTTCAATCCGCGACTGGTCGCGGGTTTCGTGATCCTTGAACGTCGAATACAGCGTGCGGAGATAGACGTTGACGTCCGAACTGGGCCGCCAGTCGAAATTGCCGACAAAGCCGTAGCGCGTGCGCGTGAGATTGTAATCGCGCAGGCGGAAATCGTCGGGCACCGCCCGGGTCGCGCCGGGCGGCGTTCCCCAGTTCGACGAACCCTGCAGATTTTCGGACTCGATCGGGCGCCGCGAATAATTCGCCGACAGCACGACGCCGAAGGTCTTGTCAGGGCCAAAGCGCGTGCCGGCAGTGATGTCGCCTTCATACGGGCTGCGGCTGTTGAGGTTGGTATACCCGCTGACGATGCGGGCGTTGGCGAATGCCTTGGTGCGGTCGAACGCGGTGAGCGTGTTGATGTCGACTTGCCCGGCAATGGCATTGGCATCGCGATCGGCGGTAAGCGACTTCACCACCGTGACCGATCCGATCAGCGAGGAGGGAATGTCGTCAAGCTTCACCTGACGGCTTTCCGGCTCGGGCGCGGGGGCAGTCTGGCCGTTGACGGTGACGTTGGCGAGGTTGGGGTTGACGCCGCGGATGATGACGTAGCGGCCTTCGCCCTGGTCGTTGGCGACCGAGATGCCGGGCAGGCGGCGTACCGCTTCGGCGACGTTCTGGTCGGGCAGCTTGCCGACATCGTTGGCGTTCAGTGTATCCTGGATGAAGTTCGACGACCGCTTCGCCTGCAGGGCGCGGCGCTCGGCCGCGCGCTGGCCGGTCACCACGATTTCGCCGCCGCTGGTTTCGCTGACTGGCGCGTCGAGCTTGAACACCACGACTTGCGGGCTGTCGCTCGACTGCGCGCTGCGCGTGGTGGTGGGATAGCCGACATAGGTGAAGCTCAGCTGGACCGTGCCTGCAGGCACATCGCGCAGGACGAACATGCCATCGGAATCGGCGACGGCGGTGCGCCCGCCAGCGGTGACGGTTGCGCCGGGCAGCGAGGCCCCGCTCGTCGGGTCGACCACGCGGCCAGCAATATCCGCTGCAAAGGCGGGCAGTGCGGTGGAAGTGAGCAATGCGGCGCACAAGGCTGCCTTGGACGCAAAAGATTGCGCCCGGACGCGTCCGAACATGATGATTTCCCCCAACGGCTATAGGTTGGGATTCCCCAACCTCGAAGTTTCGGGACCGCTACGCTGCTTTCATGACGGGTTCGTGACGACCGCCGCGATCTCGCCAGTGTCCGCGCCGTGCAGCGCGGGAACAAAAGGATGCGCACGGGAGTCGTGGCGCTGATACAACAGGCAGGGATTTTTGAGAATGCGCCGGATCCATACCCCTATCATCATCGCTTCGATTGCGATGGCGCTGACGCCGATGGCGCTGCAGGCCGCCGGGCCGCAGGATGACAGCGTCGGCAAGGCCGTCACACAGCCGCTGCGCGACGTGCGCATCACCGACAAGAAAATCCCGCCCATCCTACAATTGGCAGCGTCCGCACCCTATTCCTCGGTCAATACGCGCTCCTGTGCTGCGATTGCGGGCGAAGTGCGCAGACTCAACGCCGCTTTGGGCACCGATGTCGATGCGCCGGGTCAGCCCAAGGGCGAAGGGTCGGCGCTTGCCGCCGTTGCGGCGCGGACCGCCGTCAACACGCTGATCCCGGGCCTTGGCATCGTGCGTGTCATCACCGGGGCGGACAAACAACAGCGCCGGGTGGAAGCGGCGGTCTATGCCGGATCGACGCGGCGCGCCTATCTCAAGGGCATCGGCCTGGCGCGCGGCTGCAAGGCACCCGCCGCGCCGACTGCTGCCGCAGTCGCTGATCGGCCGGAGCTGCAGTGATGTTTCCCGCAGACTGACGGAGCACGGCACAAAAAAGGGCCGGGGTTCGCACCCCGGCCCTTTCTTTTGGTCCAGCCTGGGCTGGGAGGTTTGGATTGGCCCCGGCAAAGCCGTGGCCTTTCGTCGGACGGGTCGACGGCATTGCCGTCGAACCCGCCGTCCGTCCTGGGGCGAGTCCGTGGCCAGCAGGACCACGGACTCGCCCTTTGGATCAGAAGTCCATACCGCCCATGCCGCCCATGCCGCCGCCGCCGCCCATCGGCATGGCGGGCTTGTCTTCCGGCAGCTCGGACACGGCGGCTTCCGTCGTGATGAGCAGGCCAGCGACCGAGGCTGCATTCTGCAGCGCGGTGCGCACGACCTTGGTCGGGTCGATCACGCCGGCCGCAACCAGGTTCTCATAGGTGTCGGTGGCGGCGTTGAATCCCATCGTCACGTCATTGCCGTCGAGCAGCTTGCCCGAGACGACGGCGCCGTCATGGCCGGCATTGCTGGCGATCTGGCGCACCAGAGCGGTCAGCGACTTGCGGACGATGTCGATGCCGCGGGTCTGGTCTTCGTTCGCGCCGGTGAGGCCTTCGATTGCCTTGGTGGCGTACAGCAGAGCCGTGCCGCCGCCGGGGACGATGCCTTCTTCAACGGCTGCGCGGGTTGCGTGCAGCGCGTCGTCGACGCGGTCCTTGCGCTCCTTGACTTCGACTTCCGACGAACCGCCGACCTTGATGACAGCAACGCCGCCAGCAAGCTTGGCGAGACGCTCCAGCAGCTTTTCCTTGTCGTAATCCGACGTGGTGTGCTCGATCTGCTGACGGATCGCATCGGTGCGGCCCTTGATCGCGTCATGGTCACCAGCGCCATCGACGATGACGGTGTTGTCCTTGTCGATCGTGACGCGCTTGGCGGTGCCGAGCATGCCGATCGTGACGCTCTCGAGCTTGATGCCGAGGTCTTCCGAGATCATCTCGCCCTTGGTCAGGATCGCGATGTCTTCGAGCATCGCCTTGCGACGATCGCCGAAGCCCGGTGCCTTGACCGCTGCGACCTTGAGGCCGCCGCGCAGCTTGTTGACGACGAGCGTGGCAAGAGCCTCGCCCTCAATGTCTTCCGCGATGATCAGCAGCGGACGACCCGACTGAACGACGGCTTCCAGGATCGGGAGCATCGCCTGCAGGTTCGACAGCTTCTTTTCGTGGATCAGGATGTACGGATCGCTGAGTTCGACCGACATCTTCTCGGGGTTGGTGATGAAGTAAGGCGAGAGGTAGCCGCGGTCGAACTGCATGCCTTCGACGACGTCGAGCTCGAATTCGAGACCCTTGGCTTCCTCGACGGTGATGACGCCTTCCTTGCCGACCTTCTCCATCGCTTCCGCGATCTTCTCGCCGACTTCACGGTCGCCGTTTGCGGAGATGATGCCGACCTGGGCGACTTCATGCGAACCCGAGACGGGCTTGGAGCGCGCCTGGAGATCCTTGACGACTTCGATGACCGCGAGGTCGATGCCGCGCTTCAGGTCCATCGGGTTCATGCCGGCCGCAACCGACTTCATGCCTTCGCGGACGATCGCCTGCGCAAGAACGGTCGCAGTGGTCGTGCCGTCGCCAGCGACGTCGTTGGTCTTGGAGGCGACTTCGCGCAGCATCTGCGCGCCCATGTTCTCGAACTTATCCTTGAGTTCGATTTCCTTGGCGACGGTGACGCCGTCCTTGGTGATGCGCGGTGCGCCATAGCTCTTGTCGATCACGACGTTGCGGCCCTTCGGCCCCAGCGTGACCTTCACAGCGTCGGCGAGAATGTCCACGCCGCGCAGAATGCGCTCGCGTGCGTCACGCGAAAATTTTACGTCCTTGGCTGCCATGGTGGCTACCCTTTCAAAAATGATGGAACGTTGGAAGAAATCAAAGGTCTATCAGGCCGAAATCGGCAGGATCAGCCGACGATCCCGAGGATGTCGCTTTCCTTCATGATCAACAGGTCTTCGCCGTTGATCTTGACTTCAGTGCCCGACCACTTGCCGAACAGGATCTTGTCGCCAGCCTTGACTTCGAGCGGGTGGATTTCACCGGCTTCGTTGCGGGCGCCGGTGCCGACCGAAACGACTTCGCCTTCCTGCGGCTTTTCCTTGGCGGTTTCCGGGATGATGATCCCGCCTGCCGTCTTCTCTTCTGCCTCTACCCGGCGGACGAGGACGCGGTCATGCAATGGACGAAAGGTCATGCGTGAAGTCCCTTATATATTGAACAGCTGTTAGCACTCGCACGGAGTGAGTGCCAGCACGGCGCATATGATGTCGCGACCTGGCATCGTCAACCGGTCGCCATCGGGATTGGCCTACAAAAATATGCGTGTTGGTCGTGCAACACGCATTTACTCGACGGACGCCTTGCCCTAGCCAAGGGCGGTATTTCCGCCAAATAGGGAGCGGCCAAGTGAAACTCGTACGGGGCGCGTGGAAGATTCTCGTCGGGATCAAGGACGGTCTCGTTCTGATCGCGATGCTGCTGTTCTTTGGCTTGCTGTTCGGTGCGCTGGCGGCGCGGCCGGGCAAGACCACGATCGGGGACGGCGCGCTGCTGCTCAAACTTGACGGCGCGATCGTCGAGCAGCCGGCCGAGGCCGATCCCTTTGCCAGCCTGGGCGGTGGCCGCACGCCGCATCAATTCCGCCTGCGCGATGTCGTGCGCAGCCTGGATGCGGCGGGCAAGGACAGCCGCGTCAAGGCGGTGGTGCTCGATCTCGACGCGTTCGGCGGCGGCTATCCCGCCGCGCTCAACGAAGTCGCCGACGCCATCCGCCGCGTGCGCGACGGCGGCAAGCCCGTGCTCGCTTATGCCACCGCTTATACCGATAGCGGTTACCGCCTCGCCGCCAATGCCAGCGAAGTGTGGATGAGCCCGATGGGCGGCACGCTGTTCATGGGGCCGGGCGGCAGCCAGCTTTATTATAAGGGGCTGATCGACAAGCTCGGCATCAATGCGCACGTCTACCGCGTCGGCAAATACAAGTCCTTCGTCGAGCCCTATACCCGCCCCGAAGCCTCGCCCGAGGCCAAGGAAGAAGTGGTCAAGCTCTATCAGGTGCTGTTCGCCAATTGGCAGGAAGCCGTGGCCAAGGCACGCCCCAAGGCGAAGGTGACCCCGTTCCTGACGACGCCGGGCGCGGTCATCACCGCCGCCAAGGGCAATATCGCGCAGGCCAATCTTGATGTGGGCATCGTCGACAAGCTCGGCAGCCATCTCGATTTCGGCAAGCGCGTCGCCGAGCTGGCGGGCGCGGAGTCGGACAAGGCACCGGGCACCTTCAAGACCATCAAATATGACGCGTATGTCGCCGCCAACCCGCTGCCGACCGGGGGTGCCAAGATCGGCGTGCTGACGATTGCCGGCGACATTATCGATGGCAAATCAAAGAGCGGCAGTGTCGGCTCCGACACGGTGTCCAAGGCATTGCTCGATGCACTGGCCAAGAAGGACCTGAAGGCGCTGGTCGTGCGCGTCGATTCGCCCGGCGGTTCGGCGCTCGCGTCCGAAGACATGCGGCGTGCGATCCTCGAGGCCAAGGCGCAGAAGCTACCGATTGTGGTCTCGATGGGCTCGCTGGCGGCGTCGGGCGGCTATTGGGTGTCGACGGCGGGTGACGTGATCTTCGCGGAACCGACCACCGTCACCGGCTCGATCGGTATCTTCGGCATCATCCCGACCTTTGAGAATACGCTCAAGAAGATCGGCCTCACCACCGATGGTGTGCGCACCACCCCGCTGTCCGGGCAGCCCGACATTTATGGCGGCACCAATGCCGAGACCGATGCGATCTTCCAGGCGGGGATCGAGAATGGCTATCAGCAGTTCATCACCCGCGTTGCCACGGCGCGCAAGCTGACCCCGGCGCGCGTCGACGAGATCGGGCAGGGGCGCGTCTGGGATGGCGGCACGGCGCATCAGATCGGGCTGGTCGATCGCTTCGGCGGGTTGCAGGACGCAATCACCGAAGCCGCCAAGCGCGCAGGGTTGAAGCCCGAAGATGTCCATGCCGAATATCTGGAAAAAAAGCCGAGCGCGTTCATGCGCCTGATTTCGCAGATCCTCGATTCGAACAAGGATGACGATGCCTCGGCGGGCGATGCCTTCACGCGGATGGCGACCGAGCGGCGCGCGGTGTTCGCACGTGCGTTGGGCGATGTGAAGCGGATCGGCACCGGGGCGGCGATCCAGGCAAGGTGCCTGGAATGCGACGGGCTGGGCGGTGCGCAGCCGCAACCGGGCGACGCCACCTTGCTCACTCTCGTGCTGGCGCGGTTCGGCCTGTGAGCGTGGATCCGGCCCCGCGGCCGATCGCGGTTCGCCCGGCGACCCCCGCGGATGCTTCGGCGATTGCGGAAATCTATCGGCCCTATGTCGAAGGCGGCACCGTCTCGTTCGAGCTGACCGCGCCCGATGCCGCCACGATCGGGACGCGCATGGCGGCCTCGGGCGGGCTGTATCCGTGGCTGGTGGTGACCGAGGGGCCGGAGGGCCCGGTACGCGGCTACGCCTATGCCTCGGCCTTCCGCGATCGCCCGGCCTATCGCTACACCGTGGAAACCTCGGTCTATCTCGAGACCGACACGCAGGGGCGCGGCAATGGGCGGCATCTGTATGATGCCTTGATCGACACCTTGCGCGCGCAGGGCTTTACCCAGGCGCTCAGCGTGATTTCGTTGCCCAACGAGCATTCGATCCGGCTGCATGAATCGGTCGGCTTCCGCCGCGCCGGGGTGTTGCGCGAAGTGGGGTATAAGGATGGCCGCTGGGTTGATGTCGGCCTGTGGCAATGCGAACTCAACGACGCCACCTTGCCGCCGCTGGAACCCAAGCCGTTCAGCGAGACCGGCATGGTGTGGAATTGGTGACGGGCTAAGCCTGATCGTCATGCCGGGCTTGTCCCGGCATCCACCGTGCCGCGCTTTCTGCAGATGGTTGGAAGAGTCCACGGTGGACCCCGGCACAGGGCCGGGGTGACGGGAGGCGACCTTTGCAGGGGGCTTTCGACGGGGGCTGCTTCACGCTAAGGCCGCATCCAATGACCGACACTTCAGACACCGCCGCCCGCGACGCCCAACGAGATTGGCGCGACACCGTCTTCCTGCCGAAGACCGACTTTCCGATGAAAGCCGGCCTGCCCGCCAAGGAGCCGGGCATTCTCGCGCGGTGGCAGGCGATGGGCCTCTACGAGAAAACGCGCGAGGCTCGCCGGGGGCGGGAGAAGTTCATCCTGCATGACGGCCCGCCTTATGCCAATGGCGACATGCATATCGGCCATGCGCTCAACCACATCTTGAAGGACACGGTGTGCCGCACGCAGACCTTGCTCGGCAAGGATGCGCCTTATGTGCCCGGTTGGGACTGCCACGGCCTGCCGATCGAGTGGAAGGTGGAGGAGCAATATCGCGCCAAGAAGCGCAATAAGGACGAAGTTCCGGCGAACGAATTCCGCGCCGAGTGCCGCGCTTATGCGCAGCATTGGGTCGATGTGCAGCGCGAGCAGTTGAAGCGGCTCGGCATCAATGGCGACTGGGACCATCCCTATCTGACGATGGATTTCCAGGCCGAGGCGACGATCGTCACCGAGCTGTTGAAGTTCGCGGAAAGCGGCCAGCTCTATCGCGGCGCCAAGCCGGTGATGTGGTCGCCCGTCGAAAAGACCGCGCTCGCCGAGGCCGAGGTCGAATATGAGGACGTCGTGTCGACGCAGATCGACGTGGCGTTCGAGATTGTCGATGCGCCGAAAGCGCCGGAGTTGGTCGGCGCTCATGCGGTGATCTGGACGACGACGCCGTGGACGATCCCGGTGAACCAGGCGCTGAGCTATGGGCCGGAGATCGAGTACGAGCTGCTCTATCTGGTGATGGACGCTGGCTCGAAAGATCCCGAAAATGCTCACTTCGGCACGGTGGCAGCAGAAGAAACCATGTGGGAGCAAGGCTTTCGGCCCGGTCTATATTTGGTCGCCGTTGATCTTGTTCCAAGTGTTTTGAAACGGCTCCAATCGACAGTTGCGAAGATCGATTGGAGCGATTCACTCGCTATCAATCCGCAGATCATTGGCCTTGGCGCAGAGATGCGCGGAATCACCAAGACCCGGTTTAAGGGCTCTGACCTCGCAGGCGCCACTGCACGCCACCCGATGCACGAACTCGGCGGGTTTTTCGCCAAGCCCCGCCCGTTCCTGCCGGGCGATTTTGTCACCACCGACGCCGGCACCGGGCTCGTCCATATGGCACCGGACCATGGCGAGGACGATTTCCTGCTGTGCAAGCACTATGGCATCGATCCTGTGTTCGCGGTCGATGGTGCGGGCATGTATCGCGCCGATTGGGCGTGGCTCGGCGGGCAGGGCTCGGTGATCAACAAGAAGTTCGTCTCCGCCGAGGGGCCGATCTGTGCGGATCTGCGCGCGGTGGGCGCGTTGTTAGCTGCGAGCGATGATTTCGCGCACTCCTATCCGCATTCGTGGCGGTCGAAGGCGAAGGTCATTTTCCGCGCGACACCGCAATGGTTTATTCCGATGGACCAAAAACTCCCCTCCCGCTTGCGGGAGGGGCTGGGGGAGGGCGGTGCCGCGAATGCTGCGCTCGCTGCTGAGTTCCCTCCCCCAACCCCTCCCGCAGGCGGAAGGGGAGCAGAAGGGGAGACTTTGCGCTCCACCGCGCTCACCGCGATCGAAGCGACCACCTGGTATCCGCCTAAGGGGCAGAACCGCATCACCGCGATGGTCGCCGGGCGGCCGGATTGGGTGATCAGCCGTCAGCGCGCCTGGGGCGTGCCGATCACCTTGTTCGTCAACCGCGCGACCGGCCAATATCTGGTCGACCCCGAGGTCAATCGCCGGATCGTCGCGGCGGTGCGCGAGCAGGGCGTCGATGCGTGGAGCGAGGAAGCCGCGCAGGACCTGCTCGGGTCCGATTACGACGCCGCCGATTATGAGCGCGTCACCGACATTCTCGACGTGTGGTTCGACAGTGGCTGCACCCATGCCTTTGTGCTGGAAAGCGGGCGCTGGCCCGACCTGCAATGGCCGGCCAATCTCTATCTCGAAGGCTCCGACCAGCATCGCGGCTGGTTCCAGTCGTCGCTGATGGAGGCGTGCGGCACGCGCGGGCGCGCGCCTTATGATGCGGTGCTGACGCACGGCTTCACCATGGACGCCAAGGGCATGAAAATGTCCAAGTCGCTCGGCAATACGATCAACCCGCTCGACCTAATGAAGGAATCGGGCGCGGATATCTTGCGGCTGTGGGCGCTGTCGGTCGATTTCACCGAGGACCACCGCATCGGCAAGGAGATATTGAACGGCGTCTCCGACCAATATCGCAAGCTGCGCAACACCTTCCGCTATCTGCTCGGCGCGCTGGAAGGGTTTGACGAGGCCGAGCGCCTGCCGGTGGCGGAGATGCCCGAGCTGGAGCGCTACATGCTCTATCTGCTCGCCGAGCTTGATGCGAAGCTTGATGCTGCGGCTCGCGTGTACGACTTCAACAGCTATATCCGGCTGCTGACCGAATTCGCGCAGGAAGATTTGTCGGCCTTCTACTTCGATATCCGCAAGGATTCGCTCTATTGCGATGGGGTCGATGATCCCAAACGGCGTGGCTGCCGGACGGTGTTCGACACGCTGTTCAACGCGCTGGTGCGCTATGCCGCGCCGGTGCTGTGCTTCACCGCCGAGGAAGTGTGGCAGGATCGCTTCCCGAGCGAAGACGGCTCGGTGCATTTGCTTGAATGGCCGGAGGTGCCGGCCGTGGCGGACGCCGACGCCGCGCATTGGGTCGCGGTGCGGGCTTTGCGCACGCAAGTAACCGAGGCGATCGAGCCGCTGCGGCGCGAGAAGATCGTGCGCTCCAGCCTGGAGGCCGAGGTAGTGGTGCCAGAGGCCCCGCTGTCGCCCGCGGCGCTGGCCGAGCTGTTCATCGTCGCCAAGGTGACGACGGGTGAGGCGATTTCCGTCGCCCGCACCGATTTCCACAAATGCGGTCGCTGCTGGCGGCATTTGCCCGAGGTCGTCGTGGATGGCGATCTGTGTGACCGTTGCGCGGGAGTCGTCGCATGAAGCTGCCTGTCGCTGGTTTTGCCACCGCCGCCGCCCTGTTCGTGGTCGATCAGGCCGCGAAATATGGCATCACCGATGTGCTGAAGCTCAATTTTCTGAGCGATGCCTATCACGTCACCTCCTTCTTCAACCTGCGCTTCGTCGCCAATCAGGGCGTGTCGCTGGGGCTGTTGCACGCCGACACCGCGACGATGCGCTGGCTGCTGGTGGCGATGACGGGGGCGATCGCGCTCGGCGTGCTGGTGTGGTTGCTGCGGGAGAAGAACCGCGCCGACCAGATGGCGCTGGGCCTGGTGCTGGGGGGCGCTGCGGGCAATATCGTTGACCGCATCCGCCTGGGCTATGTCGTCGATTGGGCGGATTTCCATATTGGGGCGTGGCAGCCGTTTTTGGTCTTCAATGGGGCCGATGCCGCGATTACCATTGGTGTGCTGATCTTGCTCGCTCGCGCGCTTCTGGTACGGGATAAGCCGACCGGGGATTCGGGCACACATTCTGGGGCGGAACAGGGCCCAACGGAGAATATCCATGCGTAAGTCGTTTCTTCTCTCCGCGGCCAGCCTGGCGATCGTGGCGCTCGCCTCGGGCTGTGCCCATGGCCGTGGCGGGCGCGGCGGCCCTGATGAGTTCGCCGTGGCGCGTCAGGCACCGCTCGTGATTCCGCCCGATTTCTCGCTGACCCCGCCCAAGCCGGGTGCAGCGCGCGCCAACGATGTCAGCGCCAATGCGCAAGCGCTCGACGCGCTGTTCGGCGGCACTGCGCAGCGCAGCGCTGGCGAAGCGGCCACGGTGGTCGCCGCCGGTGCCGATAGCGACGATCCCGGCATCCGTTCGTCGGTCGGCGATCCGGCGACGACGGTGGTCGACAAGGGCGCGACGACGCGCGACGTGGTCGCCGCTCCGGAAGGCGATGGCCAATCGGCCAAGGCCGCGACCCCGAAATAAACCGGCGCACAACCCAACAAAAAGGCCGCGTACCGGATGCCCGGTACGCGGCCTTTTTGGTTAGGGTCGTGGAGTTTAGAAGCTGGCCGTCAACGACGCGACCACGCCGCTCTTGCTGACATTCTTGGTCGCCGACAGGAACTTGGCATCGGTGTCGACATAGGAAACGCCGAGCGTCAGCATTTTGTAGGTGGCCGTGGCCCCCAGTGCCCAGTCGGTATAGCCCTTCTTGCCGTTGGAGTCGGTGGCAAGCCAGCTCGGACCGAAGCTATGCCCGAGATGCGCGGTCAGACCGAGCGGCGTCTTGGGGATAGCGACGGTGAAATCGTCGGCTAGATAGACGTTGTCGCGCGACTGGAGTTTGCCGCTCGCACCCTGATCGAGCGCCAGCGCCTTTTGCTTCGGGGCATAGTTGACGGTGGTCTTGGCGGTCACCGGCCCAATCGTCGTCGAAATGTCGAAATACGGCTCGACAAAGTCGGAGCTGCTCTTGTCGCCCGCGAGCTTGGTCTTGGGATAGAAATAGTACAGGATCCCGCCATCCAGCTTGATGCCGCCGATCGTGTGGCTGTAGCCTGCGATCAGGTCGATTTCCTGGTGGCCGGTGCCGGCGACGGTGACATAGTCATCGATCGAAGACCCCCAGACCGAGGCATAGAAGCCCGATTTGTGGGTGACGGTGATCGAACCCTGAATCGCCGCATTATTGTCGGTCTGCGAAATGCCGCGGAACCGGTAATCGGTAACAACGGCCGCCGTCGCATTGATCGTGATCGGCGGTGGTGGCGCGGTTTCCTGCGCAAAGGCAGGGGTGGCGGAAGCGGCGAGCAAGAGCGCGCCGAGCGTGGTTGTGGAGAAGCGCATCGTTTCCCTTTCGAAAATGCGACTGTCCCCGCCTGCTTCACCGGGGCATGCGTCTGTCGGGAGCCATACAGATCCCCGCGCCGCTAACCGGTAATGTAGGAGAATTGACCATTGATGCCGCGCTGCACAACTCAAATTTGAGGTGCTACGTCCGGTTCGGCACCAGTTGTTGTAACGCAGCAACAGTCGAGCAACGCTTCAGCAACATAAAAACGCTCAGCGTGCCGCCGAAAACCGCTCCAGCCCGGCCGCCAGGTCCGCGATCAAGTCGGCCGGATCTTCCAGCCCGATCTGTAGCCTGACGAGCGGACCAGCATAGGGCCGATTGGTGACGCTGCGATAACGTTGCGGGTCGACCGGCAGGGCCAGGCTTTCGAACCCGCCCCAGCTATAGCCGATGCCGAAATGCTCCAGCCCGTCGATCAGCGCGGCGCGTGCCGCTTCGGTGCCGCCGTTCAGCACGAACGAAAACAGCCCAGACGAACCTTTAAAGTCGCGCAGGAAGGTTTCGTGGCCGGGGCAATCGGGCAGGGCCGGGTGCAGCACCGCTGCGACCTCGGGCCGTCCCTTCAACCAATGCGCGATTTCCAGCGCGCTGGCCTGATGCTGTTTTAGCCGCACCGCCATGGTGCGCAGCCCACGCGACGCAAGCCACGAATCGTCGGGGCTGGTGACCTGGCCGAGTTGGAAGCTGGTGTCGCGCAGCCGCGCGAAATGCCCCGGCGCGGCGGTGACCGAGCCGAGCATCACGTCGCTGTGGCCCACGATATATTTGGTGCAGGCGAGGATCGAGAGATCGATGCCGTGGCTGATGGCGGGGAAGAACAGCGGGGTCGCCCAAGTGTTGTCGAGCAAGGTCGTCACGCCGCGCGCCTTGGCCGCTGCGACGATCGCAGGCACGTCCTGCACCTCGAAGGTCAGGCTGCCCGGGCTTTCCAGCAGGATCGCGCGCGTCTTGTCGCCGATCAGGTCGGCCATGCCCGCGCCGATCATCGGATCATAGAAGCGCGTTGCGATGCCCATCCGCTTGAGCAGGCCGGTGCCCAGCGACCGCGTCGGATCATAAGCCGAATCGGGCAGCAGCAGTTCGTCGCCGGGCGAGAGCACCGACAGCAACGCCGCCGCGATCGCCGCGACGCCCGAGGGGTACAGGAAGGTGCCCTCCGCGCCGGGTTCCAGCTCGGTCAGCGCATCGGCGAGGCTCCACTGCGTCGGTGTGCCCTTGCGCCCGTAGAACAGCCGGTGGTGCGTGTTGCTGGCACCCGCCGCCCGCAGATCGGCCACGCTGTCGTAGAGGATCGTCGATGCGCGCCACACTGGCGTGCTGACGATCCCCTGAGTCCATTCCTTGCGCCGCCCCGCCGCTACGACGCGGGTTGCATCGCCCTTGGGGCGGCCCGTCTCGTCGTTCACGCCGCGCCCGTCGCCTTCGGCGTGGTGCGGTCGGCACCCCATTCCGACCAGCTGCCGTCATAGACCGCAGCTTCGTTGCCGAGCAGATGCGCGCCGAACGCCAGCGCCGACGCGGTGATGCCCGAGCCGCAGGTGGTGACGAGCGGCTTGTCGAGATCGATCCCGGCCCCTTCGAACGCGGCCTTCAGCGCGTCGCCGGTCTTCCACGTGCCGTCTTCGTTGAAGATCTGGCCAACCGGCAGGTTCTTCGAGCCCGGAATATGGCCGGGATGCGTTGCCGGGCGCGGATCGGCTTCCTCGCCGGTGAAGCGCGCGACCGAGCGGGCGTCGAGCACTTGCTCGGCACCGCTTTCGACATTGGCCTTCATCTGCTCGAGCGTGCGCACGCCCTTGTCATCGGCCCAGACGGTGAAGTGGCGGTGGCGGAGTTGCTCCTTGCCCGATGCGGTTTCGCGGCCCTCGGCTTGCCATTTGGCGAGACCACCATCGAGAATGGCGACATCGTGTGCGCCAAAGGTGCGCAGCATGAACCAGGCGCGCGCAGCCGTGTGATAGGGCGAATTGTCGTAGAGCACGATGCGGCTGCCATCGCCCAGGCCCAGCGACTGCATCCGGCTGGCGAACTTTTCGGCGCTCGGCAGCATCGAGGGCAGATCGCTCGACGTATCGGCGATTTCGGCCAGATCCATGAACACCGCGCCGGGAATATGCGTCGCTTCATATTCGGCAGCGGCATCGCGATCGCCGAAACCGGCGAAATAGGTCGCGTCGACAATGCGCAGATCGTTCGCGCCCAGCTCGTTTGCGAGCCATTCCGTCGTCACCAGCGAGTCCATGAATCGTCTCCTTGTTTTTACTGTCCCTAGCCCGCTGCGGGCACGCCGTCGAGCCATCGGGATGACGCAAGCGCCGTGACGCACTATATCGGCTCCATGACTCCGAAACATCTTGGCCAAACCAGCGCGCTCCCCGCCTCTCCCGAAGACGCCGTGCTCGATTACGTCCCCAATCCGCGCCCCGGGCGCACCTATCTGGTGCGGTTTGCGGTTCCCGAATTCACCTCGCTTTGTCCCGTCACGGCGCAGCCGGATTTCGCGCATCTGGTGATTGATTACGCACCTGCAGCAACGATCGTGGAATCGAAATCGCTGAAGCTCTTCCTGGGATCCTTCCGGAACCATCAGGCCTTTCATGAGGATTGCACGGTCGGCATTGGTGAGCGCCTGTTTGGCGAAATGCAGCCGCTGTGGCTGCGCATTGGCGGCTATTGGTATCCGCGTGGCGGCATTCCGATCGACGTGTTCTGGCAATCGGGGCCGCCACCCGCAGATTTGTGGCTGCCGTCGCAGGATGTGCCGGGATATCGAGGACGCGGCTGAGCGGGCGATTCGTTCATCTCACCGCAAGGTTGATTTCGATCAGCGCGATTCATCGCGTTGCAATGCAACATCAGTGCAACCATATTGAAACTTGGCCGTTCGTTGGAGGTATTCAAAGGGCTTTGGCCCTGGTGTTTTGAGGATTGCGAGCATGATGCAACAGGCGGATGGCGTGACCCCAATTGATCACCTCGCGCTGGTGGGCAATTTCTTGCCGCGGAAATGCGGCCTTGCGACCTATACTACCGACACGTTTACCGCGTTGAAGGGCCGCTTTCCGGATTTGCGGATCGATGTCTATGCTATGGATGATCATCCCGGACGCTATGACTATCCTCCCGAGGTAACACGCAGCATCCCCGACCAGGATCGCATGGCGTATCTCGATGCCGCGCGGGAGATTGAGGCGAGCGGCGCGCAGGCGCTGTGGCTGCAGCACGAATATGGTATTTTCGGTGGCGCGGCGGGTGAACATATCCTCGCGCTGCTCGATCGCGTGTCGATCCCGGTGATCGTCACGCTGCACACGATTCTGGAAAAGCCCGATGCCGATCAGCGGCGGGTGATGGAAGGCCTGCTGCGCCGCGCGGCGCGCGTCATCGTCATGGCGGAGCGCGGTCGCGAAATTCTCGAGCGCGTCTACGGTGCCAGCGGTCGCAACATCGTGATGATCCCGCACGGTGTGCCCGATCGCGATTTCGTCGATCCCGATTCGCTGAAGGATCGGTTCGGCTGGGCCGGGCGGAAGGTGGTGCTGACCTTCGGCTTGCTCGCGCCGGGCAAGGGTATCGAAGTGATGATCGAGGCGTTGCCGACGATCGTCGCCGAACATCCCAATGTCCTCTACACCGTGCTTGGCGCGACACACCCCAATCTTGTCGCGCATGAGGGCGAAAAATATCGCGATGGGCTGAAGGCGCTGGCCGCGAAACTGGGCGTCAGCGAAAACATCGCGTTTATCGATGCGTTTCTCGAGCATGACGAACTGATCGATTATCTCCAGGCCGCAGACATTTACGCGACGCCCTATCTTAACCCGGCCCAGATCACGTCGGGCACGCTCAGCTATGCGGTCGGTGTTGGCAAGGCGGTGGTCTCCACGCCCTACGTCCATGCGACCGAAATCCTCGCGGACGGACACGGCGTGCTGGTCGATTTCGGTGATTCCGCTGCGTTCGCGCGCGAGATCAATGCGCTGCTGGGCAGCGACCGCAATCGCCTCAAGCTGTCCGAGCGGGCCTATGCGCGCGGCCGCACGATGATCTGGCCGCGTTTGGCGGAACTGGCGATGCGGGAGATCACTCAGATGGTCGCGGCCAAGCCGCAGCGTTTGCTCAGCAGTGCCATGTCGCTCGCCCCGCTTGCTCCGGATTTTTCGGCGGTTGAACGGATGAGCGATTCGACCGGCATGTTGCAGCATTCGATCTATTCGGTGCCCGACCGCCGCCATGGCTATTGTATCGACGACAACGCCCGCGCGCTGATGTTGGTCAGCCAGATGCCGACGATGGACGAAGGCGAGCGCGACAAGTGGATGACGATCTATGCGTCTTTCCTGCAATATGCGTGGAATCCCGAGGCGCGGCGTTTCCGCAACTTCATGAATTTCGATCGCACCTGGTGCGAGGATTTCGGGTCTGAGGACTCGAACGGCCGCACGCTGTGGGCGCTCGGCGTTACTGCGCGGGATGCGCAGCTCGCCAAGCACCGGGATTGGGCGGTGTCTATGTTCGACATGACGGCGTCGCTGTCGCTCGAACTGGGGTCGCCGCGCGCCCACGCCTTTGCGATGCTGGGGGCTGCTGCGATCTTGGACGCATTCCCCGGGCACGCGCTAGCGCGGACGATCCTCGCCCGATTCGGCGAGGAACTGTGCGGCCTCCTGGAGGAAGCGCGTCGCCCGCAATGGGAATGGTTCGAAATCGTTCTGGCCTATGACAATGCCCGCTTGCCCGAAGCGCTGATCCGCGCCGGCCAGGCGCTTGGGCGCGAGGACATGGTAGCCTGCGGCCTGAGCACGCTCGATTGGATCGTCGGCAAGCAGACGTCCCCCGACGGCCGCTTTCGTGCGGTCGGCAGCGAGAGCTTCGGGCGCGTTTATGCCGAGCCATTGCAGTTCGACCAGCAGCCGCTCGAGGCCCAGGCTACGATCGATGCGTGTGGCGCTGCCTTCGATGCCTCGCATAATGTGCGCTGGGTCGAGGAGGCCTATCGTGCCTATCGCTGGTATTTGGGCCAGAACGATCTCGATTTACCCCTCGCCACCGCGCAGGATGGCGGCTGTTTCGACGGCCTGATGCCCACCGGTTTGAACCGAAATCAGGGCGCAGAGTCGATTTTGGCGCTGCAATTGTCCGGTTGCACGATTTCAGGGCTGGCAAAGCGGGCGGAAAGCATGGCAGGACCGCAGAGCGCCGTCGCGTAGCCTCGCTCGCGACGCCGCCAAGGCGTTACGCGAGGCTTAAACCGTGATCGATTTGTTTCAGCATGCTCTACGGCTCCATGCCGACCCATCGCGGGTCGTGGTGCGGCCGTTTCACCTCGCCTGGGGCGGCAATGGCGGCAATCGCACGGAGCGCATCGTCAGCGCGGTGATGGCGCTCGACAGTGCCGAGACCCGCGCCCAGCTCGAGCTGGTGCTTAAGGATTTCGAGGCGCGCCACTGGCAGACGCGCCGCGTGTTCATGACGCGCTATGACGAGATCGAGGACATGCTCGGCATCGACGGCAGCGAGATTGGCGATGAAAAGCGCCAGTTGATCGGTGCCTATTTCTGCCACGAATATAGCTATGCCGCCGCTGCGCTAATGAACCCGAGCGCGGTGCCGCATTTCGACCAGTCGGGGATGCCCGCCGGATCGCAGCGCATCCTGATGAGCTTGCGCGCGGTGGGGGAGGGGCACATCTCCTCGGTCGCCTTTCGCGAAGGCATCATCACCGATGACAATCAATTGAAGCTCGCGCCCGAGCCGCCCTTCGCCACCGCGACCGATGCGGTCGGGCTGGATGAGGAAACGCTGCCCGAGGGGCCGATCACCGTCTATCGCCATCGCGACTCGACGCTGTCGGGCACCGTCATCTTCCCGATCACGGCGGCGCAGTCCAAGGGGCTGGAGGATCTGCGGCTGGTCCAGTTCCATCATGACAATGGCGATGTCGAATGGCTCGGCACCTACACCGCCTATAACGGTTCGACGATCCAGTCCGAATTGCTGCGCACGCGCGATTTCCGTGCGTTCGATCTGGTCCCAATGACGGGCCCCGCCGCGCGCAACAAGGGCATGGCGCTGTTCCCGCGCAAGGTCGCCGGACAGTATATGATGATCGGGCGGCAGGACGGCGAGAATCTGTTCCTGCTCAAATCCGACACGCTGACGCATTGGGACGAGGGGCAGAAGCTGCTCGTGCCGGTGTTCCCCTGGGAACTCGTGCAAATCGGCAATTGCGGCCCGCCGATCGAACTCGACGAAGGCTGGTTGCTGTTGACGCACGGCGTCGGCGCGATGCGCAAATATGCGATTGGCGCGGTGCTGCTCGACAAGCGCGATCCGTCCAAGGTGCTGGGGCGCACGCCCGAGCCGATCCTGGCGGCGGCGGACCAGGACCGTGAGGGGTATGTGCCCAACGTGGTCTACACCTGCGGCGCGATCCGGCATGGCGACACGCTGTTCGTGCCGTATGGCGTGGCGGATAGCTCGGTGGCGTTTGCGTTCATCAAGATCAGCACGCTGCTCGCGGCGATGTAAGCCGCTTTTCCCTCTCCCAACGGGAGAGGGAAGGGGCCCGCGCCGCAGGCGTGGGAAGGGTGAGGGCGACTGGCCTGAAGGGTCCGGGCGTCGGTGTCACCCTCACCCTTCCGTCGCTTCGCTCCTCCCTCCCTCTCCCGGTGGGAGAGGGGTTTTACCGCGAAACGGCGATCGTCCGCCGGTACAGCACCGCCGCAATCCCCAGGAATAGCACCGTCCCGCCGATCAGCGCCGCGGTCTCATGGCCCTTGCCGATCAGCGCCAGCGGCGCATCACTGCCGCTCGCCCATACGATCAGCGCGAACAGCACGCCCCACAGGCTTTCGCCGACGATCAGGCCGGTCGCGGTCAGCGTGCCCATGCGCTCGGCGACTTCGGGGTTGGCGGTGGTGCGTGCCCAGCGGTCGTAGAACCAGCCGATCACTGAACCCAGCACCGTCGGCAGGATTACCGCCATTGGCAGGTAAATGCCGAGCGCCACGCCGAGCGGCGGCAGGCGCAGCAACTTCAACCGCCCGAGCGCTTCGTCCAGCGCGATCAGTACGACGCCCGCCAGCGCACCATAGCCCAGCATCCGCCAATTGGCGTCGCCCGACAGCACGCCCTTGGCCAGTGCCGAGATCAGCCCGGCTTGCGGTGCGGCGAGCGCATTCGGCCCAGCGCCCGGCACGCCGACAAAGCCCATGCCGCTGTTGAGCACGTTCAGCACCGGCGGGATGATCAGCGAACCGAACACCACGCCGATCACCAAGGCAACCTGCTGCTTCCACGGCGTCGCGCCGACCAATTGGCCGGTCTTGAGGTCCTGCAGATTGTCGTTGGAAATGGTGGCGACCCCGAACACGATGCCGGTGACGATCAGCGCATAAGCGATCAGCGCGCGCGTGGTGTCAGCGCCCGGATGCTGCCCGAACAGGCCGACCAGCATCAGCGAAGACCCGATCACCGCGAGGATGCCGATGCCCGAAACGGGCGAATTGGACGCGCCGATCAGCCCGGCCATATAGCCGCACACCGCTGCGATCATCAGCCCGGCGATAGCCACGAACACCAAAGCGCCTGCGATCAGCAGCGCCGCCGACCCGACCAGCGCGCCGCCCGCGATCACATCCCACAACAGCCACGCGATCGGCAGCAGCGTGAGCAGCGCGACGCCCGCGACCCAGGCGATCGGCAAATCCTGTTCTTCCAGTGCGAGCGTCTCGCCCTTGCCGCGCGCGGCGCTCGCCGCCAGCGCCGAGCGCACCCCGCCAATGACCGGGCCGGCGATCTTCACCAGCGTCCAGATCGCCGAAATGCCGATCAACCCCGCGCCGAAAAAGCGCACATCGCCCTTCCAGATCGTGTTGACCCATGCGGCCATGTCACCCGGTATGGGGTGCGCGGCGGTGAGCAGCGGCACCAGCACGAACCAGCCGATCACCAGCCCCAGCCCCATCGCGGTGCCGACCGAAATGCCGACGAGATGCCCGACGCCGAGCAAGACGAAGGACAGGCTGCCCGCTATGCCGGTCGCGCCTGCGCCGACGCGGAAGGTGGTGGCGGCGGTATCGGTGATGATCTTGGTCTGGGTGAAGATCGCGAACCCGGCGGACGCAATGCTGTTCCAGATCAGCACGAGCAGACCGGTGCGTGCCTCGGCCGCGCCCTCGCGCGAGCCCGCGCCGATTTGCAGCACTTCGGCGGCGGCGACGCCCTCGGGATAGGGCAGATCGGTATCGACGACGAGGGCGCGGCGCAGCGGGACCGAGAACATCACGCCCAATATGCCGCCGGTCGCTGTGATCATCGCGGTCTGGACATAGGGGAAGCCCTGCCACCAGCCGATCATCACCAGCCCCGGCAACACGAAGATGATCGCCGCCAGCGTGCCCGCCGCGCTCGCCACCGTCTGCACGATGTTGTTTTCGAGGATCGTCGCGCCCTTGAACAGCCGCAGCACCGCCATGGAGATGACGGCGGCCGGGATCGAGGTGGCGAAGGTCAGCCCGACCTTGAGCCCGAGATACACATTCGCGGCGGTGAACAGCAGCGTGATCAGGCCGCCAAGCAACACGCCCCGCAGGGTCAGTTCGGCGATCGGGGCGGGGCGTGTGCTGGTCATGCGTCTATCTGGCACAGCGCCGGGCCTCCGCAACAGGGAATTTTGCAACGGAACCAATCCCGTTTCGCAAACTTATTGCGATGCAGCAAAGAAGACTATGGATAATCTAAGCATACTTATTATATGGGCATTATGCAGGATTCGATTGGATTTTTGATCAGCGACGTCTCGCGCCTGATGCGGCGGCGCTTTGATGAGCGGGCGCGGCTGATCGGCGTGACGCGCACGCAGTGGCGCGTGCTCAAGTTTCTCCAGCGTGGTGAGGGCATCAATCAGGGCGGTTTGGCCGATTTGCTGGAGGTCGAACCGATTACCTTGTGCCGCATGATCGATCGGCTGGAGGAGGCTGGTCTGGTCGAGCGGCGGCGCGACCCGTCCGATCGGCGCGCGTGGCAAATCTTCCTGACCGAGCGCGCCCGCCCTTTGCTCGAAGAATTGGGGCATATTGCCGAGGTGATGCTGGGCAGCGCGCTCGAGGGCGTTTCTCCGGCCGAACACGATGCCGTGATGGCCACGCTCCAGCGTATCCACAGCAACCTTTCTTCCCCCGATAAAACCAGTGAGGCCGCCAATGGCTGACGCAGACCCAAAGATCGACCGTGGCGCAGCGGCCGACACCGTGGTGATATCGCCCCCGCCCGGCACGATGATTGAAACGCCGATCAAGCGGCGGGCCTGGTTGCGGCCCTTGCTGATGGTCAGCGTTCCGTTGCTGCTGATCGCGATCGCGGGCTATTTCTGGCTGACGGCGGGGCGCTTCGTGTCGACCGACAATGCTTATATCCAGCAGGACAAGGTGTCGGTCTCGTCCGACGTCGGGGGGCGCATCGTCCAGATCAACGCGCGCGAGAACCAGCCGGTCAAGGCGGGCGACCTTTTGTTCCAGATCGATCCCGATCCCTATCGCATCGCTTTGGCGCAAGCCAATGCGGCGATCGCCACGGCGCGCGTGCAAGTGAGCACGCTGGCAACCGACAGTGGCGGCGCGGCGGCCGATATATCCAGCGCCAAGGCCGATATCGCGCTCGCTCAGGCGACCTATGATCGCCAGGCTGCACTGATGAAGCAGGGCTTCACTACGCGCGCCAGCTTCGATGCGGCGGCGCAGCAGGTCGCGGCGGCCAAAGCGCGGCTGGCGACGGCCAATGCCAGCGCGGCCAAGGCGCGCACGCAAGTCGGCAGCGGCACCGACGGATCGGGCGTGCCCGCCGCAGTGCAGGCGGCGATGGTCCAGCGCGACAAGGCCTCGCTCGATCTGCGGCGCACCTCGGTTTACGCGCCGGTATCGGGCACGATCAGCCAGTCGGACCGGCTTCAGGTCGGCCAGATGATGATCGTCGGCTTGCCTGCGGTCAGTATCGTGTCCAACCACCCGGCGTGGATCGAGGCCAATTTCAAGGAAACCGAGCTCAACAAGATGTGCGTGGGGCAACCCGCCGAGGTCGAGTTCGATGCCTATAACGGCCTGAAACTGAAGGGCCATGTGCAGTCGATCGGCGCCGGGACCGGCTCCGAATTCTCGGTGCTGCCGGCGCAGAATGCGACGGGCAATTGGGTGAAGGTGACGCAGCGCGTGCCGGTGCGCATCGCGATCGACCAGCCGAGCAAGCGGCCGCTGATCGCAGGGCTCAGCGCCAACGTCACCGTGGATGTGCGCAGTGGCCACTGCTAATCCCGATGCGGGCGAGGCCGACCGCCTCGCCCGTGTCCCCTCGACCGAGGAGGCGGTGCCGCTGGAGGAGCGCGCCGCGCTCCACACCAGCAACCGCCCGCTGCTGACGATCGGCGTGATGGCGGCGACGATCATGCAGATCCTCGATTCGACCATCGCCAATGTTGCCTTGCCGCACATGCAGGCCTCGCTCAGCGCCACGTCCGATACGGTCACCTGGGTGCTGACCAGCTATATCGTCGCCTCGGCGGTCGCGATTCCGTTGACCGGGTGGCTGGCCGACCGGATCGGGTCGCGCAATCTGTTCCTGGGTGCGGTGGTTGGCTTCGTCATTGCCTCAATGCTGTGCGGTCTTGCCAGCAGCCTGCCCGAGATGGTCGTCTTCCGCGTGCTGCAAGGCGTGGCGGCGGCGTTCATGAACCCGCTCAGCCAGACGGTGATGATGGACATCAACCCGCGCTCCAAACAAGCGGCGGCAATGTCGATCTGGGGCATGGGCATCATGGTCGGGCCGATCCTGGGCCCCGTTATCGGCGGTTGGCTGACCGACAATTATGACTGGCGCTGGTGCTTTTACGTCAACGTGCCGATCGGCATTGCCTGCTTCCTCATCCTGTGGGCGCTGCTGCCATCGCGCGAGATCAAGAAGCGCGGGTTCGATATCTTCGGCTTCTCGACGCTGGCGGTGGCGATCAGCGCGTTCCAGCTGATGCTCGATCGCGGGCAGACGCAGGACTGGTTCAGCTCGTGGGAAGTGTGGACCGAGGGGATGGTGGCGCTCGGGGCGGCGTGGATGTTCTTCGTGCAATTGTTCACCGCCAAGGGCCCGATGTTCGACCGCGCGCTGTTCCTCAATCGCAATTTGCTGACCGGCGTCGGCTTCATGCTGGTGATCGGCGTGCTGATGACCGCGACACTCGCCTTGCTGCCGCCGATGCTGCAGTCGCTCTACGGCTATCCGGTGCTGACCGCTGGCATCCTGCTGATGCCACGCGGCATCGGGATCGTCGCCTCAATGTATGTCGCCGGGCAGTTGATGAAGCGCCAGGTCGATCCGCGACTGATGGTTGGCACCGGGCTGTTGATCGCGGGCTGGTCGCTTTACGACATGACCAGCTGGACGCTCGAAATGGGGCAGCAGCCGTTCATCGTCACGGGTTTGGTGCAGGGGATCGGGTTGGGGCTGGTGTTCATTCCGCTGAACATCATCGCCTTCGGCACGCTCGATCCGCGCTATCGTACCGAGGCATCGAGCTTGATGAACCTGGCGCGCAATATCGGCGGTTCGGCGGGGATTTCGGTGGTCACCGCATTGCTCGCGCGCAATATCCAGACGGCGCATTCGGAGATCGGCCAGCACATTCCCGATCCGGGCCTGGTGGCGAAAGATCCGGTGGTGAGCTCGATCACGGGCGGCGCGACCGATACGGTGCTGGCGATGGCGGACGGCATCGTCAACAAACAGGCGGCGATGGTCGCCTATCTCGACGATTTCAAGCTGATGATGATCCTGACGCTGGCGTCGATCCCGTTGGTGTTGCTGTTGCAACGCCCGGCTCCGCCAAAGGCTGGCGATGAGCCGGTGCATGTGGCGGTGGAGTGAGCAGATGCGCGCGGCGCGCCACCTTTGGTCGCGTCGTGCGTTGGCCAGGGCATGAAGACGCTCTGGTTCATCACCAATCCGAAATCGGGCACCGCAACCCCGGCTAAGGCCGACGCGCTGGCGGCTTTGTTCGCCGAGCGCGGTCTTGTCCTCGCCGGTCGCACGGCCTTTCCCGACGATCCGCTGCCGACACCGCAATCGCTGGACGCGGCGGAGGTCGATACGGCGGTGCTGTTCGCCGGCGATGGCACGATCAACGCCGCCGTATCGGCCCTGGCGGACTGGAACGGCGCAATCCTGATCCTGCCCGGCGGCACGATGAACATGCTCGCCAAACTGCTGCACAACAGCACCGACCCGGCGGCGATCGTCGCCGCGGCGATCGAGCGGGAACGGAGGACGTGCCTGCCCTGTGTCGATGTCGCGGGACGACGCGCGCTTGTCGGCTTGATCCTTGGCCCTGCCGCCACTTGGGTGCGGGCGCGCGAAATGGTCCGCGCGGGGCGGCTGCGCGGCCTTGGCCGGGCGATGAAACATGCCTGGCAGCGCACCTTCGGTCGTGGCATCCGCCTGGAGGGGGTGCCCGCCTTGAAGCATGGCGCGCAGGCTGTGTTCGTCCGGCCGGAGGCCGATCATCTCGACGTCGCTGCGATCGATGCGCGCGATTTTCGGGCGATCGCACGGCTCGGTTGGGAATGGGTGACCGGCGATTGGGTTGCCTCGGCCGAGGTGACGCAATGCCATGTCCGGGAGTTCCGCACGCGCGGTGATAAGCCCGCGCTGGCGCTGGTTGACGGGGAGCCGATCATGCTCGATCCCGGCAGCGTGGTGCAGGTGGGCATGATGCGCGAGATCTTCCTGACGACCAAGGCCGCTGCATGACGCGGCTGTTCCACGTCAGCGATGTCCATTTCGGGCGCGAAGACGCCGCTGCGGTGGCGTGGTTCGATGCGCTGGTAAAGGCCGAAAAGCCGGATGCGGTGGTGATGACCGGCGACTTGACCATGCGTGCGCGGCGGCGCGAATTCGCGGCGGGGCTCGCCTGGTTGCAGGGGCTCGGCGTGCCCGTGACGGTTGAAGTCGGCAATCATGATTTGCCCTATTTCAACCCGATCGATCGTTTCTTCCGGCCGTATCGCCGGATGACCGCAGTGGAGCGGGTCGTCGAGCAGCCGCTCGATTTGCCGGGCATTGCGATCATCCCGCTGGTGACGACGGCGCGGGCGCAGTGGCGGCTCAACTGGTCAAAGGGCAAAGTCAGTCAAGGCGCGCTGGAGCGAGCGCTGGCGCTGGTGGCGGCGGTGCCCGAGGGGCGGCGGATCTTTATCGCGTGTCACCACCCGCTCGCGGAGCCCGAAACGCGCATGTCGGCGCGCACCCATAATGGTGCGCAGGCATTGGTTGCGCTCGCGCGAGCGGGTGTCGATGCCGTGCTGACGGGCCATGTCCACGATCCCTTCGACATCGCGCACGAGATTGAGGGCCGGACGGTGCGGATGATTGGGGCGGGCACCTTGTCCGAACGTGTCCGCATCACGCCCCCCTCGTTCAACGAGATCCGCATCGGCGATGGAGGGTTCGACGTCTTGCAGCGCACGATGGACCTGGCCCCGGCAACCCCCTTGCTGCGCGAACGCGCGGAATAGGGCTGCCAGGGCCGAAACGCGTCTTTGCGGAACGAAAAAGGGCGGCCCGTTGCCGGACCGCCCCTTCGCGACTGGGTGTGAAAAGGACTTAGCGCTTCGAGAACTGGAAGCTGCGGCGTGCCTTGGCGCGACCGTACTTCTTGCGCTCGACCGTGCGGCTGTCGCGGGTCAGGAAGCCTGCCGCCTTGACCGGTGCGCGCAGGATCGGCTCGAACTTGGTCAGCGCCTGGCTGATGCCATGCTTGACCGCGCCGGCCTGGCCCGAAAGGCCACCGCCCTTGACGGTGCAAACGACGTCATAGGCACCTTCGCGCTCGGCTACGCCGAACGGCTGGTTGATGACGAGACGCAGCGTCGGACGGGCGAAATACACTTCCTGGTCACGGCCGTTGATGGTGATCTTGCCCGAGCCGGGCTTGATCCACACGCGGGCAACGGCGTCCTTGCGGCGGCCGGTTGCATAAGCGCGGCCCTGCTTGTCGAGGATCTGCTCGCGCAGCGGCATCGTCGGAGCAGCGGGCTCGGCAATGTGGCCGGCCATATACTCTTCGGCCTTGCGGTCGGACGCAGCCGATTCGGCCGGAACGACGGGGGCAGGGGTGTTGGTCAGGCCGGCGAGATCGGCGAGGGACTGGCGGTTGTCGGACATTAGTTGCCCACCTTGTTCTTGCGGTTCATGGCGCCGATGTCGAGGACTTCGGGGTTCTGCGCTTCGTGCGGATGCTCGGTGCCGGCGAAGACGCGCAGGTTGCGCAGCTGCTGACGGCCAAGCGGGCCGCGCGGGATCATCCGCTCGATCGCCTTTTCAATCACGCGCTCGGGGAAACGACCTTCGAGCACCTTGCCCGCGGTGATACCCTTGATGCCGCCGGCATAACCGGTGTGCTTGTAATAGACCTTGTCCTTCAGCTTGTTGCCGGTGAACTTGACCTTGTCCGCGTTGATGATGATGACATTGTCACCGCAATCGACGTGCGGGGTGAAGCTCGGCTTGTGCTTGCCGCGCAGGATATTGGCGACGATCGAGGCCATGCGGCCGACGACCAGACCATCGGCATCGATGATCAGCCACTTTTTTTCCACCTCATGCGGCAGTGCCGGCTTGGTGGTCTTCATCAGCGCCTTCATGGGGCTTGTGACCTTTATGTATGAACGGGTGTAAAACGACAGGTGCCGCCCCGAAGGACGGCACCGATGAGCGGCCTATTGCGGCGAAGGTGGGCAAAAGTCAAGCAATAGGCGGGTTTGCTGACGGGTATCGGAATACCGCCTCAAAGTCAGCCGGGCGGTGTGACGGTTATGACGGTGGCGGTGCGCGTGCGGTGAAATGCGCGGCCGTCCGATGCGATCACGTCCGTGGCTTCGCTGCTTGCGACCAGCAGGCCCGATGTGGAGTCGAACGTCCGGGTGGCGTGCGTCGTTACGGAGGGGGCCGCCACCGGCCCCGCCGCAAATTGGCCGGGGTTGTTGGCAAGCGGCGTTGCGTCGACCCGGCCGGCCGCCTCGGTCTCGATGGTGACTTCACCATTTGCGGCGCGGCGCACGGTCTCGGTGCCCGACAGAGCCATTCCGGGAGCCAGCGGTGGGCGACTGGGCAGCGTCACCGCGACTTTGCCGGGCATGCGGTCGGTCAGGGGCCCCGCGAGCAGCGGGGACAAGGTCGATGTCAGCATCGCGACCTTTCGCTCGGGTGGCATGGCGCGCAGCGGGGCCGCGAGCGCGCTCGACATACCGGGGCGGCGCGTACCCATCGCCATCCGCTCGATCGCGGCCGCGATCTGCGCGATGGTGGCGTCGGCATCCTCGACGCTCTCGATCGCTCCATCGGGGCCGAGCGTAAAGTGCAGCGGGCGGTTGAGCAGGCTCGCGGTCGCGGTTGCAAACATGCGCGCAACACCTGCGGCGTTTTGCTGATCGACCATCACCAGCGTGACGATCGCGCTGAAGCCCCGCTCGGTCTGGTGAAACACCACCGTGCGGGTTGACTGAAACCGCCGCTCAACGCCGTCAACGGTGCGCGTTTCGACCGAGTCGTAGCGGTAGGGGCGATCCTGGATCGGCTGGAACGCCGCCTGTGCCGCACTTGCCAGAAGCGCGACCGGCAGCAATCCCAGCCAGCGTATCACGCGAAACGTCGGCCTACGGCATGGGCGGCGGCGGTCGCCGCGATCAAGGTGAGCGCGGCATTGGCCTGATGCGCGACCGCGACGACAATCTCGACGCCGCTCAGCAAGGTGGCAATTCCAAGCGCGATCTGACATGCGACCAAGCCGATCAATACCGTGGCGGTGCGCGGTGCCCCCGCCCGCATCGCCCCAAGCGCGAGCATGACGAGCCCTGCCGCCGCCACGAAGGCGAACCAGCGGTGGATGAACTGCACCACGACCGGATTGTCCACGGCATTGCGCCACAACGGATCGGTCAGCGGAGTCGCGGCGGGGAAGATTTCATCGCCCATCAAGGGCCAGCTCGAAAAGGCATACCCCGCATCGAGCCCGGCGGTGAACGCGCCGAACAGGATCTGCCCGAACAGCAGGCCCAGCGCGATCACCGCGACGGGCCGCAAGCGCGCCGGGCGTGCGCGACCGTCCTGCGCTAAAGCGCGCAGATCGAGCGCGGTCCAGACGGTGCCGGCGAGCAAGGTGAGCGCGGTGACGAGATGAACCGCCAGGCGGACATGGCTGACGTCGGTGCGCTTGACGAGGCCGGACGACACCATCCACCAGCCGATCGCCCCCTGGAAAGCGACCAGGGCGACCAGCGCAAACAAGCGCGGCACATAGCCGCGCGGCACGCGGCCGCGCGCCCAGAACCACAGCAATGGCAGCAAATAGGCCGCACCGACCACGCGCCCGAGCAAGCGATGCAGATATTCCCAGAAGAAGATCGCCTGGAACCCGGCCATCGACATGCCGCGATGGAGCTGCTGATATTCGGGGATTTTCTTATAGTTATCGAACTCCGCCTGCCACTGCGCGGCATTGAGCGGCGGGATGATGCCGCTGATCGGTTTCCACTGCGTAATCGACAGGCCGGATTCGGTGAGGCGGGTAATGCCGCCGATCACCACCATCGCGACGACGAGCGCGGCGACGCCAAAGAGCCAGTTGGACAGGGTGCGCGGGCGGACCTGTTGCGGGAGCGAGGACGCTTGAAGCATGCGTCTGCCTTACGCGCCCGTCATCCGCGCGTCGATTGCGGAATAACGCTCCTTCCAAAAAATCCCCGCTAAAAATTTCCCGGGGATGATATGTTGTAACTTGACGGGCGGCGTGCCACATAGCGCAGCAAGATGACGACTCTGACCCTTTCTCCCGCCGTCCGGTGGATCGAACAGCGCTTCGACAATATGGCGATCGGCCTGTCGGGGCTGTGCGTGGTGCATTGCATTGCGAGTTCGGTGTTCATCGCGCTCGCCTCGACGGCGGGCGGGCTGCTGCTCAACCCGTTATTCCATGAGGCGGGCCTGACGATCGCGATCGGCTTTGGCGTGCTGGCGCTGGGGCGCGGCATCTTTACGCATGGCTATATGATCCCGGCAGTGGTCGGTTCGGCCGGGCTTGGCACGATGGCCGGGGCGATTTCGCTGCCGCATGACGGGTCGGGCATGGAGACGGTGTGGACGCTGATCGGCGTCGCCATTCTCGCGCTCGGCCATGATCTGAACCGGCGCGCGGCGAACTGACCAGTTGAGTCGCGCCGTTGCGGCTTGGGTCGACAACGCTTATCTGACCCGCATGGCAACGCATCACCATACCGAACCGCAGGGCGCGGATCTTGCCGTCGCGGCGCAGGCGACGCTCGAACGCTCGGGCGAGCAATGGACCGCGATGCGCGCCAACATCTTTCGCGCGCTGGCCGGGTTCGACAAGCCGGCGTCGGCCTATGACATCGCAGAGGCGGTCTCCAAGGCCGAAGGGCGCCGCGTCGCTGCCAACAGCGTGTACCGCATCCTCGATTTGTTCGTCGGCAAGAATCTCGCGCGGCGGGTGGAAAGCTCCAACGCCTATATCGCCAATGCCCATCCCGGCTGCCTGCACGACTGCATCTTCCTGGTGTGCGATACATGCGGGCAGACGGTGCATCTGGATGATGACCGGATCACCAATGGCGTGCGCTCGGCAGCCGAGGCCGCCGGTTTTTCGCCGGTGCGCCCGGTGATCGAAGTCCGCGGCAAATGCGCGGATTGCGGCTGAGCGCGGTCAGGCCAGATCCTTGCCCATCCTGAGCCCCGGCACCGGCGGATCGGTGTCCGCCATAGCGGGCACGCGCTCGATTTCGCGGTAGCCGCACGCACGGTACAACGGTTCCCCGCCCAGCGTCGCCATCATTTCCAACCGGCGAAATCCCGCAGTGCGGGCGGCGTCTTCACATAACGCCAGCACCATCCGGCCCACCCCGCGCCGGACAAAGGCAGGGTCGGTGTACATCGCCCTGATCCGCGCGGCGTCTGCGATTGGATCAAGCACGCGCGCATCGCGGCGGATCGCACTGGCATCACCACCATAAAGTGTCGCGCGGTAGCTCCAGCCGCCGCACCCGGCGAGCGCTTCCCCATCGGTCACCACAAAATAGGTGCGATCGGCGATCAATTGCGTGTCGAGCCCCATGCTCCGGCGGCTCGCGGCGATTTGGTCCGGGGTCAGGAAGGGGGCCTGCAGCGAGTCGATCGCACGCTCCATCACGGCGCGGATCGCGGGAATATCGGCCTCGGTGGCGAGGCGGGGCGTCAGCTCGGACATGGCCCACTGTGATGCGCGGATGCATCGCTCGTCAAGAATCGGAGCAGCGCGATCCAGGCAATCGACAGGAACCCGCCATGGCGCTAAGTTGGGGGGATGGTTGACGCTCTCCAAACGCCGTTGCTCGATACGGTCCATTATCCTGCCGATCTCCGGGCGCTTGCTCCCACCCAGCTCCGCCAGCTTGCCGACGAACTCCGCCAGGAGACGATTGCCGCGGTCGGGGTGACCGGTGGCCACCTTGGTTCCGGGCTCGGCGTGGTCGAGCTGACGGTTGCGATTCACTATGTTTTCGACACGCCCAATGACCGACTCGTGTGGGACGTTGGCCACCAATGCTACCCGCACAAGATCCTCACCGGTCGCCGCGACCGCATCCGCACGCTGCGCATGGGCGGTGGCCTGTCGGGTTTCACCAAGCGCAGCGAGAGCGAATATGATCCGTTCGGCGCGGCGCACAGCTCGACCTCGATCTCGGCCTCGCTCGGCTTTGCGGTCGCCAACAAGATTGCGGGCAAGCCCGGCAAGGGTATTGCGGTCATCGGCGACGGTGCGATGTCGGCGGGCATGGCCTATGAGGCGATGAACAATGCCGCCCAGGCGGGCAACCGGCTGGTCGTCATCCTCAACGACAATGACATGTCGATTGCGCCGCCGGTCGGCGGGCTGTCGGCCTATCTCAGCCGCATCGTGTCGAGCCGCGAGTTTCTCGGCTTCCGCGACCTGGCGCGCAAGCTCGCCAAGCGGCTGCCCAAGCCGATCGCCACCGGCATGCGCAAGACCGAGGAATTCGCGCGCGGCATGGCGATGGGCGGCACGCTGTTCGAGGAACTGGGCTTTTATTATGTCGGCCCGATCGACGGCCACAATCTCGACCAGCTCATCCCCGTGCTCGAAAATGTCCGCGATGCTGAGGAAGGGCCGATCCTGGTCCATGTCGTGACCAAGAAGGGCAAGGGCTATGCGCCGGCCGAGGCCGCAGCCGACAAATATCACGGCGTCCAGAAGTTCGACGTCATCACCGGTGCGCAGGCCAAGGCCCCGCCGGGACCGCCGCAATATCAGAATGTGTTCGGCGCCCAGCTCAGCAAAGAAGCCGAAACCGATCCGCTGATCTGCGCGATCACCGCGGCGATGCCCTCGGGCACCGGGCTTGACGGCTTCTCCAAGGCGCACCCGGAACGCTTCTTCGACGTCGGCATTGCCGAGCAGCACGCCGTCACCTTCGCCGCCGGCCTCGCCGCGCAGGGGATGCGGCCGTTCTGCGCGATCTATTCGACCTTCCTGCAGCGCGCTTACGACCAGGTCGTCCATGACGTGTGCATTCAGAACCTGCCGGTGCGCTTCGCGATCGATCGCGCCGGGCTGGTCGGGGCCGATGGCGCGACGCATGCCGGGTCGTTCGACGTGACCTATATGGCGTCGCTGCCCAATATGGTGGTGATGGCCCCGGCTGATGAAGCCGAACTGGTGCACATGACGCACACCGCCGTGCTGCACGACAGCGGGCCGATCGCGGTGCGCTATCCGCGCGGTAACGGCACCGGCGTGGCGCTGCCCGAGGTCGCCCAGCAGCTCGAGATCGGCAAGGGCCGCATCGTGCGCCAGGGCCACAAGGTCGCGATCCTGTCGCTCGGCACGCGGCTGGGCGAGGCGCTCCGCGCGGCCGAGGCGCTGGAGGCCAAGGGCCTATCGACCACCGTCGCCGATCTGCGCTTCGCCAAGCCGCTCGACGAGGAGTTGATCCGCAAGTTGCTGACCACGCATGAAGTGGCGGTGACGATTGAGGAAGCCTCGGTCGGCGGGCTCGGCGCGCATGTGCTGACCTTTGCGAGCGACGCCGGGTTGATCGACGCGGGCCTCAAGCTGCGCACGATGCGCTTGCCCGACCTGTTCCAGGACCAGGACAAGCCCGAGGTGCAATATGCCCAGGCCGGGCTCGACGCCGATGCGATCGTCGAGACGGTGCTGAAGGCGCTGCGGCACAATTCGAGCGTGGTGGTCGAGGGCGCGCGGGCGTAAGGTTCAGGGGGGAGCGCTCTGGCGCTCCCCCGCAACTTGGCGCTGGTCATAGGTGGTCATCCCCGGCACACCGGGGATATCGCTGTTTTTGAAAGACCCGCGCATGTGCTTTTCCGCGACCGCCAGCTTCACCGCCTCGGCCGTGCTGGCGACGGTCGGGGTAGCGACGCTGCGCCATGTGCGTGAACCCCGCGCGCTGCTGTTCGCCTGCGTGCCGCTGCTCTTTGCCGCGCATCAGTTTTCCGAAGGCATGGTGTGGCTCGCGCTGGAGGGGCGGCTGGGGCCCTATGCGCTGGATCACACCGTGTTCCTGTTCACGCTCTATGCGATCGGTATCCTGCCGCTGTTGATGCCGCTTGCGGTGCTGCTGCTGGAGCCGCCGGGGTGGCGGCGCATCGCCATTCTGGGCATGGTGGCGGTCGGTGCGCTGGTGTTTGCGTGGGACATGACCGGGCTCGTGGTTGCGCCGACGTGCGCCGTGATCGAGCAGCATTCGATCCGCTATACCAACCCGATTACCAGCCAATTGTGGGTGTCGTTGCTCTACATTCTGGCGACGTGCGGGGCGCTGCTGCTGTCGTCGCACCGCGTGGTGCGGAGCTATGGCGCGCTCAATGTCATCGGGCTGACTATCGTGCATCTGGTGAAGGGCTATGCCTTCGCCTCGGTCTGGTGCTTCTACGCCGCCGTGCTGAGCGTGGTGCTGTACCGCCAGTTCAACCGGCAGGACATCGACATCAAGACCCCCAATGGCACCACGCCGGGGCTGCGACCGTTCGTGCTCTCGTGGCTGCGCGGGTGAGGGGAGCGGTTGCCGCCGCGCGCTACGCCGCTGGGCTCGCCGTTGCGGCGGCCGCGCGCGCGGCGAGGATCCGCGCCAGCGGATTGGGTTCGGCGTCGCGGATCTTGAGCAGCGTGTTCTGGTCGCGATGGGCGAACGGTTCCGTCCGACCGTGGACGGTCAACACCGTATCCGTCGTATAACTCCAGGATCCGTCAGGATTGAACACGACCTCGATCTGGTAGCTGTCGGTGCGAAACGCATATTCCAGGAACGCGGTCGAACAGATGCCATATTCGGTCTGCCCGCGCTCGGCCTTCAGCACGATGCGGTCGGCGTCCGGAGTGGCCTGACCGGAGGCAATCGCAACCTGGCCACGCGGAATGGCGACGGTCTGGAGCACCAGCCCGGTCGTGGGCTCCCATAGCCAATAACCGACCTGATCGTGGAAGGTGATGTCTTCCTCTTCGGTGGTGATGTGGATGTGATAGCGCAGGCCATAGAAAAGCTGCGGGCCATTGGCCTGCGGGTCGATCGGATCGAGCACGATCCGCTCGATATAAACGCGCCGTTCGGGGCCCTCCGCTTTGGGGTTGAGATCCACACCCTTGCGGGCTTCCCAAGTCCCCGCCAGTCGCCGCAGCGGTCCGAGATTGGCGAGCGTGTCGGGATCGACGTCGGTCGGCTCGGTAAACACGTCGTCGGGGAAAATCGGCACGGAACAGCCTTTCTATATCAGCCCTGTACTATCGGTCCTACGCACCTCCGTCCACATTGGTTGCCGAGCTTATATCTTGGTATAGTCGGCGACGAATATCGTCTCCTCCGCTGGTTTCACGCGTTATTGTCGTCTCGACGGTTGGAGAGCGGAAGCGATGAGTACCCCCGATACACGCGGCCACCAGATGTTTCCGGTGCTGAACGCGGCCCAGATCGCGACGGCGAAGCGCTTTGCCAGTGGCGCGGAACGGCACTTCGCGCCGGGCGAAACCGTCTACGCCATCGGGCAGCAGGATGCTCCGGCCTGGCTCGTGCTGGAAGGGTCGATCGAGATCGTGCGGCGCGACGGCCTGAGCCATGAGGCGCCCGTCACGACGCATCTGGCCGGCCAGTTTACCGGCGAGGTCAATCAACTGGCCGGGCGCGGGTCGATCGCGGCAGGGCATGCCGGGCCGGAGGGCTGTACCGCATTGCCGTTCGATCCGCCGCATCTGCGCGCGTTGATGGTCGGGTCGGCCGACGTCGGCGAGATCGTGATGCGTGCGCTGATCCTCCGGCGCGTCGCGCTGATCGAGGAAGGCGGGGCGGGAACCATCCTGATTGGCGTGCCGAACAGCGCGGAGGTCGTGCGGCTGCAGGGTTTCCTGACGCGCAGCGGTTATCCCAACCAGGTGCTGGATGCAGCGGCGGACGCCGAGGGCAAGGCGCTGGTCGAGCGGATCGGCGTGTCGCCTGAGGAATTGCCGTTGGTCGTCTGTCCAAGCGGCGAAGTGCTGCGTCGACCGAGCCAATTGCAACTGGCGACCTGCCTGGGGATGACGCCGACGCTCGACCCTGCGCGGATGTATGATGTGGTGATCGTGGGGGCAGGGCCCGCTGGGCTGGCGGCATCGGTCTATGCCGCGTCCGAAGGCCTGTCGGTGATCGTGCTCGATGAACGTGCGATGGGCGGACAAGCGGGAGCGTCGTCGCGGATCGAGAATTATCTGGGTTTCCCAACCGGTATTTCCGGGCAGGCGCTTGCCGGGCGGGCCTATAATCAGGCGCTCAAGTTCGGCGCGGAGATTGCGGTGCCGCTGGAGGTGACAACGCTCGATTGCACCGCCGACCGGATGGCGCTGGAACTGGCCGGGGGGCAGCGGCTGTTGGCCCGCACGATCGTGGTGGCATCGGGCGCGCGCTATCGTCGGCCCGACATCGCCAATCTCGCCGAGTTTGAAGGGCGCGGCATCTCTTACTGGGCATCCCCGATCGAGGCGCGGCTGTGTGCCGGGGAAGAGGTGGCATTGGTCGGGGGCGGCAATTCGGCGGGGCAGGCGATCGTCTTCCTCGCGCCGCAGGTGCAGCGCCTGCATCTGTTCGTCCGCCGCGCCTTGAGCGAAACCATGTCGCAATATCTGATCGATCGGATCGCGGCGTTGCCCAATGTCGATATCCACGTCGGCAGCGAAGTGGTCGCGCTGGACGGCGATCCGGTCACAGGCTTGGCGTCGGCCGAGTTTCGCAACCGCGCGGACGGCGCAACCTGTCGGCTCGCGCTGCGGCACCTGTTTCTGTTCATCGGTGCCGATCCCAATACCGGCTGGCTGCAGGGCTGCGTCGATTTGGACGACAAGGGCTTCGTCATCACGGGGCAAGGCGCTCGCTCGCTCGAAACGAGCTTGCCGGGCGTGTTCGCGATTGGCGACGTGCGCGGTGGATCGACCAAGCGCGTCGCGGCTGCCGTTGGCGAGGGCGCTGCCGTCGTCGCCCAAATCCATGCCCTGCTCGCCGAACGATCGGCCAAGGAGACCGTATGACCACCTGTCGCCATAGCATCACGATCAACGAGGTTACGCCGAGCGCGCGCGGGTGCGAGGAGTGTCTCAAAATCGGCAGCGTCTGGCTGCATTTGCGTCTGTGTCGGTCGTGCGGGCATGTCGGTTGTTGCGACCAGTCGCCGCATCGCCACGCAACCGCGCATTTCCACGCGACCCAGCATCCGATCATCGAAGGCTATGACCCGCCCGAGGGCTGGGGCTGGTGCTATGTCGATGAAGAGGAAATCGACTTGCCCGATCAGACGCCGCAATGGGGCCCGATCCCGCGTTATTATTGAGCCGAAACACAGGAAGACGTCTGATGACTGGTCCCAAACTTTTCGAGCCGCTGTCGCTGGGGCATCTGACACTGGCCAACCGCATCGTGATTGCACCGATGTGCCAATATTCGGCGGTCGATGGCTGCATGACCGACTGGCATGTGATTCATCTCGGCCATCTGGCGCTGTCGGGCGCTGGTTTGCTGACGATCGAGGCGAGCGCAGTCGAGCCCGAGGGGCGGATCACCTACGGCGATGTTGGCCTGTATAACGATGCGACCGAGGCGGCGATGGCGCGGGTATTGGAAAGCCTCCGGCGACATTCGGACATGCCGATCGCGATCCAGCTCGGCCATGCCGGGCGGAAGGCCTCGACGAACCTGCCGTGGCGGGGCGGGGCGCAACTTCCGGTTTCGGACCACAATGGGTGGCAGACGGTAGCACCGTCGGCGCTGGGGTTTGCTGAAAGCGACACCCCGCCGGTCGCGCTCGACCGCAGCGGACTCGATCGAGTCCGCGCGGCGTTTGCGGCGGCCGCGCGCCGGGCCGATCGGCTGGGTATCGATGCGGTGCAGTTGCACGGCGCGCACGGCTATTTGCTCCATCAGTTCCTCTCCCCGCTGTCGAACCGGCGCGACGACGAGTATGGCGGCAGCCTCGAAAACCGGATGCGCTTTCCGCTCGAGGTGTTCGAGGCGGTGCGCAGTGCCTTTGCTGCGGAAAAGCCGGTGACGATGCGCGTTTCGGGGACCGATTGGGTGGAAGGCGGCTGGGATATCGACCAGACCATCGCCTTTGCCCAGGCGCTGGAACAGCGCGGCTGTTCGGCGATCCATGTCTCGAGCGGCGGGCTTGATCCGCGCCAGGATATTCAGGTCGGCCCGGGCTATCAGGTGCCGCTGGCGCGCGCGGTGAAACAGGCGACGGCAATGCCGGTCGTCGCGGTCGGGCTGATTACCGAGCCGGAACAGGCAGAAGCGATTGTCGGCACGGGCGACGCCGATATGGTCGCGCTGGCGCGTGCGATCTTGTACGATCCGCGCTGGCCGTGGCATGCGGCGGCGGAACTGGGCGCGCAGGTGCGGGCACCGAACCAGTATCTGCGCTCGCAACCCCGTCGCTTCCGCGACGTGCTGCACGGCGGCTGATCCCACCCTTCAAGCCCGCCATGCGCGATGGAATGGCACCGTCTGCGTATTAGTCCCAATGCCGCGCGCTGGCTGCGGCCGTTACCGTGCCTGCAGACCAAGAGACCTTCGGAGGCGGGCATGAAGACGATATTGCTGCTGGTGCATGACGATGGCGGCCAGGAAGCGCGGTTTCAGGCCGCGCTCGACCTGACGCGCACGTTGGATGGGCATCTGGTGTGCCTTGACGTGACGATCATGCCCGCCATGGTGGTCTCGGATGCCCTGGGCGACGCCGGTTTCGGCATGTTGCTGCAAGAGGAAAAGCAGCGCGAAACCACTAACCGCGCCAAATTGGAGGCGCGGCTGGTTCATGAGGATGTGAGCTGGGACTGGCGCGATGCGTGCGGCGAATTGGCACCGTGCCTGCGCGATGAATCGGCGCTTGCCGACCTTATCGTCGTCAATCGCCAGTTGGAGGCGTGCCCGGTGCCCGACATGCGGGCGCTGGCGGGCGATCTGGTGGTCAAGGGGCGCACGCCCGTGCTCGCCGTGCCGGAGGATCTGGTTCGGCTTGACCTTGACCGGGCGCTGATCGCCTGGGACGGCTCGGCCTCGTCCGGGGCGGCCGTGCGGGCGGCGGTGCCGCTGCTGCGCCATGCCCAGCAAGTGACGATCATCGCGATCGGCGACGAATCCGATCGCCTCCCCGCCGAAGCGGCTGCGGCCTATCTCTCGCGCTACGATATTCATGCAGAGATCGACCATGTCGCCCTTGCCGGGGAAAAGGTTGGCGACGCGCTGTTTGCACGCGTGTCGAGCGGGCATTTCGGCTATGTGGTGATGGGCGGCTTCGGTCATGCGCGCGTTGCCGAGGCCCTGTTTGGTGGAGTTACCAGGATGATGTTGACCAAAAGCCCCGTGCCGATCTTCCTGGCGCACTGAACGATCTTGGACATGTCCGTGTTCGTCCGCCTCGCTGCGGCCCTTTCGGTCGCGGCGAGCGCCTCGGTTGCTGCGGCTGCGCCCCAACAGCCGGTGGTGCCTCAGGTCGCGGCCCAGGCACCGCGCTGGTCTGCCAGCGATCTTGCCGCGCTCGTCCAGGAAATCGGCCGGTCGGCGCAGGAAGGGCTTACCCCGGAGCGCTATGGCGCGGCGGCGTTGCAACGCGCGATCGACCAGCGCGCGCCGGACCTGGAGGCGCAGGCCAGTCGCGCCGCGCTGCTGCTCGCGCATGATTATGCCGAAGGCGCGGCACCGGCTGACGCGCGCAAGGAATGGGAGATCGCGCGTGATCCGATCGATCTCGACCTGTGGTTGCGCGAGGCGCTGGCGTGGCATGATGTAGCGGGCGCGTTGCAAGCGCTGTTGCCGCGGTCGTCGGGCTATGCCGCTCTGCGTGCCGCGTTGCCGACGTGCGATACCCCCGCGCATTGCACGACGCTTAAGATCAACCTCGAACGCTGGCGCTGGTTGCCGCGCGCGCTTGGTGCCCATTATCTCTGGGTCAATCCGGCGGCCTATCGGCTCGACCTGATCGAGGGCGATCACATCCTTCAAAGCCACCGCATCATCGTCGGTAAGCCGGCCACGCCAACCCCGGTGTTTGCCGCGCTGGTGACCGGGGTCACCGCCAATCCGTGGTGGACTGTGCCGAGCAGCATCGTGTCCGAAAGCGTCGGCGCAATGGTGCGCAATCGCCCGGCGCAGGCCGCACGGCTTGGCTATGTCGCGACGCGTGCGGCGGGGGGGCGGTTGCAGGTGCGGCAGCGGCCGGGGCCGCTCAACGCGCTCGGCCAGGTCAAGATCGAGATGCCCAACGCCTATAGCATCTTCCTGCATGACACGCCGTCCCGGGGCCTGTTCGAACAGGAGCGGCGCGCCTTCTCGCATGGCTGCGTGCGCACCGAACATCCCGATGTGCTGGCGCGCACGCTGCTCGCACCGGCGAGCGCGCGCAGCTTCGATCAATATCTGGCGCAGCGCACCAATCACACCTTTGCGCTCGATCGGCCGGTGCCGGTCTACATCGTCTATTTCACTGCAGTGGCCGATCCGGCAGCGGCAGGCGGCGTGGCATATCTTGACGACGTTTACGGGCGCGACGCCGCAATCTCGAAAGCATTTTGAGTTGTTCTCATTCTGGGTATCGATCCACGTAATCTTCCCGATAGAGTGAGCCGGCGTCGCTGCTACCCTTTCAGCGATGATGACGTCCTCGCCCTTTTCAGAGCCCGCGCCGGGCGCGCAGACGGAGGTCCTCGCGTTTCTCGAATCCGGCGCTGCTTTCGGTCTCAAAAGCCCGCCTCGCCGGATCGACACCCATGCTGCCGTGGTGTTCCTGTGCCCCGATCGGGCGTGGAAACTGAAGCGTGCGGTGCGCTTGCCCTATCTCGATTTTTCGACGCCAGCCCTGCGCGGCATCGCGCTGGAGGCGGAACTCTCGCTAAACCGCCGCACCGCGCCAACGCTATATCGCGCGGTCCACCCGATCCGTCGCGGCAAGACGGGGCGGTTATCGATCGGCGGGACGGGCGAGACGATCGACTGGCTGCTTGAAATGACCCGCTTTCCCGATGGCGCGCTGCTCGATGAGATGGCGGCGGGCGGGCAGATCGACGATGCGCTGCTGCTGCGGCTGGCGGATCGCGTTCAGCGTTTCCACGCGACCGAGCCGATCGTTCGAACGGGGACCGCCGCAGACGATTTCCGCACCGTCGTCGAAGCCGCGCTCGATCGGCTGGGGCAATTCCCGACGATTCTCGATGGTGCGCAGTTCGCCCAGCTAGACCGTGATTTGCGGGGGCGAGTGACGGCGCTCGCGCCCTTGCTCGATGCGCGCGCAGCGGCGGGGCGGGTGCGGCATGGGCATGGCGATTTGCATCTTGCCAATATTGCGGTGATCGATGGCGAGCCGACGCTGTTCGACTGCCTCGAATTTGATACCGAACTCGCCACCACCGATGTCCTCTACGATCTCGCCTTTCTGGTGATGGATTTGTGGCGGCGGGGGCTGCGGCGCGCGGCGAACATCGTGTTCAACCGCTATCTCGATCTTTCACCGGAAGATGAGGGTGGGCTTGCGCTCTTGCCGCTTTTCCTGGCCACGCGCGCGGTGATTCGGGCGCACGTCGCGGCGACTCGCAGCCCGCAGGCGGCGGGGGATGGCGCGCTGGAGCGCGAGGCGAAGGACTATTGCGCCCTGGCGGCCGATCTGATCACGCCGATGCCGCCTCGGCTGGTCGCGATTGGCGGGCTGTCGGGGACCGGAAAGTCGAGTGTCGCGCGCAATCTGGGCGGGGATGTGGGGCAGCCGCCCGGTGCCCGCATCCTGCGCACCGATGTGCTGCGAAAACGCAGCGTCGGTGCCATGCCCGAACAAGCGCTGCCGCCAGCCTATTATGCGCCCGATGTGACGGAGCAGGTCTATCGTTCGCTCGATCGGCTGGCGGCCGCCGCGCTGGCGCAGGGGAGTGCTGTCATCGTCGATGCAACCTTCGCTTCGCGCGACCAGCGCGATGCGATCGAGATCGTCGCCCGGCGTGGCCGGGTTGTGTTTACCGGCATCTGGCTGGAGGCTGAGATCGATCACCGCCTGGCGCGGGTCGCGGGGCGGCGCGATGACGCGTCGGACGCCAATGCCGCCGTTGTGCGCAATCAGGCGGCGGATGCGGTCGGCCCGCTCGGCGACTGGCACCACGTTGCGGCGGACGGTGCGCTGGATACCGTCGCGCGCGCCGTGCGGGCCTTGGTGGGGCCGGCCTGACGACGGGGCTGCGCGCTATACCTGCTTATTGGGTGTGCGGCGGCGCGGATGGCCAACCGCGACGCCGCCCGACAGACGCGCGACCCACGGATAGCGCCGGGCAACCTCCTCGGTATAGCCAAGGTTGAAGACGGTCGGGCTTTTCCCGGGACGCTCAGCACGGGAATAAAGCGTGCCGAACAGGCGATCCCACAGGAAGTTGGTGATGCCGAAATTGCCGTCCTCATCGTGGAAATGATGTTCGACGTGACGCACCTTCATCGTCGCCAGCCATTTCATCCGGGGCTTGTAGGCGAGGTGCTGGATGCAGTGGAAAAATTCGTAGAAACAGGTGCACAGCAGCCCGGTGGCGAACCCCGCCGCCGCGCCGCCAATGCCGCCGATCAGATAGCCGGGCAAGGCGGCAACCACGAGCAGCGTCGGCAACGTGGTGTAGAGCGCACCGAACAGCACCTCCAGATGATTGGGGTCGACATGATGGTCGTAATGGATCCGCTTCCAGGTCGAGGCCAGCAACGGCACTTTGAACATCCAGTGGCAATGCAACACCCAGCGGTGCAGCACGTACCAGATCAACGGATAGGCAAACAGAATCAGCGCGACTGTCGCGACCGTGGGTAACGCGGCGGCGGGGTGCCACACGAACACGCCGATCGAAAGCGCGGTCAGCGCCAGATAGGCGATGATGGTATAATGCTGAAAATAGGCGACCACCAATTCGCGGAAGGTCATCCGGTCCAGATAATGCGACCGTGTCCAGAAGGTGCCGTTGTGGCCCGTGCGTGCGGTGTTCACTCGATGTCTCGCCCGATCATTCCGATTGCATTCGAGCGATAGCGGTGGGGCAGGCACGGGCGTTTGACCGCTATCAAATCGCGGGGGAGCGCCGCCTCTAGGTAAAAATCCCAATATTCGAAATGTGTTGGCTGGCCGATCTGTGCGCCCTCGCGGGCCGACGCTTCCAGCGATCAAGCGATCAGAGGACATCCCATGCCATTTGCAACGACCAATCCGTTTACCGGCGAAACCCTCAAGACCTTCCCGACTGCGACCGATGCACAGATCGTCGAGGCGATCGGCGCGGCGCATGCGGCGTTCCTGTCGTGGCGCGAAACGGGTTTTGCCGAACGCGCGCAGATCATGACCAATGCGGCAACGATCCTGCGGCGCGACAGTGCATCGCTGGCCGCGCTGCTGACGCTGGAAATGGGCAAGTTGCTGAGCGAGGCGAAGGCCGAGGTCGAATTGTCCGCCGCGATTTTCGAATATTACGCGCACCATGCCGAGGCGCTGTTGCAGCCCGAGCGGCTCCCCGTTGCCGATCCGGCCGAGGGCGAGGCGATGCTGGTGTGCGAGCCACTGGGCGTGTTGCTGTGCGTAGAGCCGTGGAATTTCCCCTATTATCAGATCGCGCGGATCATCGCGCCGCAGCTTTCGGCGGGCAACACGATGCTGCTGAAGCATGCCTCCAACGTGCCGCAGAGCGCCGCCGCCTTTGAAGCGGTGATGCTGGAGGCGGGGTTGCCCAAGGGCGCGTTCATCAATCTGTACGCCGGCCACAGCCAGATCGAGCTGATCCTCAACGATCCGCGTGTGCAGGGCGTGGCGCTGACGGGCTCGGAAGCGGCTGGCGCAAGTGTCGCCGCAGCGGCGGGCAAGGCACTGAAGAAATCCACGATGGAATTGGGCGGGGCCGATGCCTTTGTCGTGCTGGCCGATGCCGATCTGGAAAAGACCACGAAATGGGCGGTGTTCGGTCGCCACTGGAATGGCGGACAGGTGTGCGTGTCGTCCAAGCGCATGATTATCGTCGATCCGGTCTATGACGCGTTTCTGGAGGGCTACACCAAGGGTGTGGCCGCCTTGCGCATGGGCGACCCGTTCGATCCCGAAACCACGCTTGCGCCCTTGTCGTCGCAAAGCGCGGCGGATGACCTGAAGGCGATGATCCGCAAGGCGGTCGAACATGGCGCGACCGCAACCGAAGTCGGGCCGGAAGCGCCCAATCACGGCGCGTTCGTGCGCCCGACGATCCTGACCGACATCGGAGAGGACAATCCGGCGCGCTATTGGGAATTCTTCGGCCCGGTCTCGATGCTGTTCCGCGCCAAGGACGAGGATGACGCGGTGCGCATCGCCAATGATTCGCCCTTCGGCCTCGGCGGTTCGGTCTTCACTGGCGACCCGGCGCATGGTGCCGAGGTCGCGAAAAAGATCTCGACCGGCATGGTGTTCGTCAACCATCCGACGATGGTCAAGGCCGATCTGCCCTTCGGTGGCGTGCGGCGCTCGGGCTATGGGCGCGAGCTGCTTGGCCTCGGCCTCAAGGAATTCGTCAATCACAAGCTGATCGACGTCGTCGATATCGACGCCCCGTTCTGACGCCCCCCTTAGAGTCCCCCCGAAAGGAAGCAGATCATGCAAAAGACCATGAAAGCCGCCGTTGTCCGCGAGTTCGGCAAGCCGCTGGTGATCGAAGAAGTCACCGTGCCGATGCCGGGGCCGGGCCAGATCCTCGTCAAGATCGCGGCGACGGGTGTGTGCCACACCGATCTTCATGCCGCCGAGGGCGACTGGCCGGTCAAGCCCAACCCGCCCTTCATTCCCGGGCATGAGGGCGTTGGCCATGTCGTCGCGGTCGGCAGCGGCGTCAGCCATGTGAAGGAAGGCGACCGCGTCGGCGTGCCGTGGCTGTACAGTGCGTGCGGGCATTGCGTGCATTGCCTGGGCGGCTGGGAAACGTTGTGCGAGACGCAGCAGAACACCGGCTATTCGGTCAATGGCAGCTTTGCCGAATATGTGCTGGCCGATCCCAATTATGTCGGCCACTTGCCTGACAACATCGGCTTCGTCGAAATCTCGCCCATCCTGTGTGCCGGCGTCACCGTTTATAAGGGCCTGAAAGTCACCGATACCAAGCCGGGCGACTGGGTGGCGATTTCGGGCATTGGCGGACTTGGCCATATGGCGGTGCAATATGCCAAGGCGATGGGGCTGAACGTCGTCGCGGTCGATATTGACGACGCCAAGCTGAAGCTGGCCGAGGAATTGGGGGCGAGCCTGACGGTCAATGCCCGTAACGCCGATCCGGCGGCCTTCATCAAGAAAGAGATTGGCGGCGCGCAGGGCGTGCTGGTCACCGCCGTCAGCCCGATCGCGTTCAAACAGGCGATGGGCATGGTGCGGCGCGGTGGCACGGTGTCGCTCAACGGTTTGCCGCCGGGCGAATTCCCGATGTCGATTTTCGACACGGTGCTCAATGGCATCACCGTGCGCGGCTCGATCGTGGGAACGCGGCTCGATCTCCAGGAATCGCTCGATTTCGCCGCCGCGGGCAAGGTGCGCGCGACGGTCACGACCGATACGCTGGAGAACATCAACGATGTGTTCGGGCGGATGCATCGTGGTGAGATCGAGGGCCGCGTGGTGATTGATTTCGAGAATGCGCCGCCAAAAGCGGATGCGGCGGCGGTCGCCGCGTTGGCACCCGCCACCTAAACGTCGCGCAACGCGAAGATCGCGGGCGAGGCCGGGCGTGTGCCCGGCCTCGTTCGTTTTGGGGGCAGGGCGACCGCACCCGCCAAGTCCCCCAGGCGCGTACATCTACGTACAGCCCGCGTTCAGAATCCTCGGTAGCGGTTTGACGAAGGTCAAGGGCCGCGTCGGCCGATGTGGCCATGGACAAGCTCTACTGGTTGCGGAGGCGCGAATGGACGGAATCGTGATGAGGGCCGTGGCGTGGCTCGTGGTGGCCTTCGCGGCAGTCGGGATGTCCGCCTGCGCGATCGACCAGGGCTTTGCCATCCAGATGGGAATCGTCGCGCTGGCGGCGTTTATCACCGCGTTCTACGCGATGCGGCGCGTCGGCAATCCGGCGATCGAGGCGGACGGCTCTTTGCCTGCCCCACGCGATCGCTATGATGACGAAGTGATCCGCTGGGGCGTGATCGCCACGGTGTTCTGGGCGATCGTCGGCTTGCTGGTCGGCGTGGTCATCGCCTCGCAGCTCGCTTTCCCGCTGCTCAATCTCCATTCCGAATATACCACTTTCGGGCGCTTGCGGCCGCTGCACACCTCGGCGGTGATCTTCGCCTTTGGTGGCAACGCGCTGATCGCGACGAGTTATTATGTGGTGCAGCGCACCTGCCGCGCGCGCCTGGCGTTTCCCTGGCTCGCGCGCTTCGTGTTCTGGGGCTATCAATTATTCATCGTGCTGGCGGCGTCGGGCTATGTGCTTGGCATTACCGAGGGGCGCGAATATGCCGAGCCCGAATGGTATGTCGACATCTGGCTGACGATCGTCTGGGTCTCGTACCTCGCGGTCTATGTCGGCACGATCGTGCGCCGCTCCGAACCGCATATCTATGTCGCCAACTGGTTCTATCTCGGCTTCATCATCACCGTCGCGATGCTCCACCTCGTCAACAATGTGACGATGCCGGTGTCGTTCTTCGGCTCCAAATCCTATTCGGCCTTTGCCGGCGTGCAGGACGCGCTGACGCAGTGGTGGTATGGCCATAATGCGGTCGGCTTCTTCCTGACTGCGGGCTTCCTCGGCATGATGTATTATTTCGTGCCGAAGCAGGCCGAGCGGCCGATCTACAGCTACCGGCTGTCGATCATCCACTTCTGGTCGCTGATCTTCCTCTACATCTGGGCTGGGCCACATCACCTCCATTACACCGCACTGCCCGACTGGGCGCAGACGCTGGGCGAAGTGTTCTCGGTGATGCTGTGGATGCCGAGCTGGGGCGGCATGATCAACGGCCTGATGACGCTCAACGGTGCCTGGGACAAGATCCGCACCGATCCGATCATCCGCATGATGGTGTTCGCGCTCGCCTTCTACGGCATGGCCACCTTCGAAGGGCCGATGATGTCGATCAAGGAGGTCAATTCGCTCAGCCATTATACCGACTGGACGATCGGCCATGTCCATTCCGCCGCGCTTGGCTGGAACGGGATGATCACCTTCGGTGCGCTGTATTACATGACGCCGCGTTTGTGGGGCCGCACCCGGCTCTATTCGCTGCGGATGGTCAACTGGCACTTCTGGTGCGCCACGCTCGGCATCGTCCTCTACGCTTCGTCTATGTGGGTGGCGGGCATCATGCAGGGGCTGATGTGGCGCGAATATGGAAGCGACGGGTATCTCGTCTATTCCTTCGCCGAAGTCGTCCAGGCGATGCACCCTTATTATCTGATCCGCACGACGGGTGGGCTGCTTTACCTCACCGGTGCGCTGATCATGACCTGGAACATCTGGATGACGATTGCGGGCAAGCTCCGCGACGAAGCCCCGATGTCGTCCCCGGCCTTCGATCCGGCGCGCGACCGTCCGCTCCAGCACGTCCCAGCAGAATAAGGGCGCGACCATGGCAAACCTCCTCAACCGCCACAAAGTGATCGAGCGCAACGTCACGTTGCTCGCGGTGCTTGCCTTCCTCACCGTCGCTATCGGCGGCATCGTCGAGATCGCGCCCCTGTTCTGGATCGACTCGACGGTGACCAAGGTGGAGGGCGTGCGGCCCTACACCCCGCTCGAACTCGCCGGGCGTGACATCTACATTCGCGAGGGATGTTATGGCTGCCACAGCCAGATGATCCGCCCGTTCCGCGACGAGACCGAACGCTACGGCCATTACAGCCTCGCCGCCGAAAGTATGTACGATCACCCGTTTCAATGGGGATCGAAGCGCACCGGGCCGGATCTGGCGCGGGTCGGCGGGCGCTATTCGGATGGCTGGCATGTCCAGCATTTGAAGGACCCGCGTGCAGTGGTGCCCGAATCGATCATGCCGCCCTACGCCTTCCTGGCGGACCGCGATCTCGACGTCAGCCATATCGGTGATCACCTGGTCGCGCTGCGCCGCGTCGGCGTGCCCTATACCAATGAGGAGATCGCCAAGGCGGCCGAGGACGTCACCACCCAGGCGACGGGCGAGGGCGACACGGCAGGCCTGCTCAAGCGCTATCCCAAGGCAGTGGCGCGCGATTTCGATGGCAAGCCGGGGCAAGTGACCGAGATGGATGCGCTGGTCGCCTATCTGCAGGGCCTTGGTACCCAGGTCGATTTCAAATCGGCCGCACCGCGGGAGCAGGCACGATGACCACTTATGATGTGCTGCGGGAATTTGCCGACAGTTGGGGGCTGATCCTGATGGGCGTGGCGTTCCTGACCTTCACCGGCTGGACCTTCCTGCGCTCGGTTTCTGCCGGACACGAGCGGGCGGCAATGAGCATCTTCGAGCAAGAGGACGAAGTGGATGGCTGACGAAAAGCGCATCGACGAACCCACCGGCACCAGTTTCGTCGGGCATGAATGGGACGGGATCGAGGAACTCGATACCCCGATGCCACGCTGGTGGCTGTACACCTTCTACGCCTGCATCGCGTTTGCGGCGGTGATGGTGGTGCTCTACCCCGCCATCCCGATGTTGCACAGCGCGAGCACGGGCGTGCTCGGCTGGTCGAGCCATGGCGATCTCGCCAAGGAAATGGCGGCGGACCATGCGCGGCGCGCGCCGGTGATGCACGCGCTCGAACAAACGCCGATCGAGCAGATTCCGTCCGATCCCAAATTGCTGCGCGCGGCGCAGGAGGGCGGGCATTCGGCCTTCAAGGTCTATTGCACACAGTGTCATGGCGCAGGTGCGGCGGGGGCCAAAGGCTATCCCAACCTCAACGATGACGACTGGTTGTGGGGCGGCGATCTGAAGACGATTCAGCAAACCTTGCTGCACGGCGTCCGCCAGCCCGGCGACGACGAAACCCGCATGTCGCAAATGCCGGCCTTTGGGCGCGATGGCATCCTGAAGCCTGCGGAAGTGCAGGATGTGGTATCCTATGTCCGCTTCCTGTCGAAGCAGGAGGGGGTGACCGCTTCGTCCAGGCGCGGTGCCGCTGTGTTCACCGCCAATTGCGCGGTGTGCCATGGCGATGCTGGCAAGGGGAACCGCGCCGTCGGCGCGCCCAATCTGACCGATGGCATCTGGCTCTATGGCGGAGACCGCGACACCATCACCGAGACGGTGACCAATGCGCGCTACGGCATCATGCCCGCCTGGGGTGCGCGGCTTGATCCAGTGACGGTCAAGATGCTGGCAATCTATGTCCACTCGCTGGGCGGCGGCGAAAAGACGCCGGTCGACCCGGTGCCGGCCCCGGCGGAGAGTCCTGTACCGGCGGCGGTCGCGGCGCGCTGATGGCCCATCCCCAAGACTTGACCGGTGACGGGCAACAGTTTTTCGAGGCGCGCCGCAAGGTGTTCCCGAAGGCGGTGGACGGCCCGTTCCGGCGCTTGAAATGGGCGATCATGCTGGTCGCGCTGGCGATCTATTACGTCACGCCGTGGCTGCGCTGGAACCGCGGCCCCTATGCGCCGGATCAGGCCGTGTTGGTCGATCTGGCGCATCGGCGCTTCTACATGTTCTCGATCGAGATCTGGCCGCACGAATTCTATTATGTCGCGGGCCTGCTGATCATGGCCGGAATCGGGCTGTTCCTGGTGACATCGGCGGTGGGGCGGGCGTGGTGCGGCTATGCCTGCCCGCAGACCGTGTGGACCGACCTGTTCGTGCATGTCGAGCGCGCCATCGACGGCGACCGCAACGCCCAGATCAAGCTGCAGCGCGCGCCCTGGGGGCCGTCCAAAATTGCGCGGCGGATTGCCAAACATTCGATCTGGCTGGTGATCGGTGCGCTCACCGGCGGTGCCTGGATCTTCTACTTCGCCGACGCACCGACGCTGGGTCGGGCGTTCGTGCAAGGCAGTGCGCCATTCGTCGCTTATGCGACGGTCGGCGTGCTGACCGCCACCACTTATATCTTCGGCGGGCTGATGCGCGAACAGGTGTGCATCTATATGTGCCCGTGGCCGCGCATCCAGAGCGCGATGCTCGACGAGAAATCGCTGACCGTCACCTACAAGGCATGGCGGGGCGAGCCGCGCTCGCACGGGTTGAAGCGCGCCGAACCGCTGGCACAGGTGGTGTTGGGGACACCCTCGCTGGTCGCGCTGATCGAGCAGCCCGAGCTGGCATCGCGGATCGGCGACTGTATCGATTGCAACGCCTGTGTCGCGGTGTGCCCGACCGGAATCGACATTCGCGAAGGGTCGCAAATCGGCTGCATCACCTGTGGCCTGTGCATCGATGCGTGTGACGGGATCATGGCCAAGATCGGTCGGCCCAGTCGCTTGATCGGCTATACGACCGATCTCGACGCGCGTCTCGCACAAGCGGGTGAGGCACCGGTGCCCGCGCTCAAGCGCCTGTTCCGGCCGCGCACCCTCCTCTATTTCGGTGCGTGGGCGGGGATCGGCCTGGCGATGTTGTTCGCGCTGGGCAATCGCGAACGGATCGGCATCGGCGTCTTGCAGACGCGCAATCCGCAATGGGTGCGCTTGTCGGATGGCAGCATTCGCAACGGCTATACCGTCAAGGTCCGCAACATGGAGGAGCGTCCGCGCTCGGTCGAAATTGCGATCTCGGGCGTTCCCGGCGCGGTGCTGTGGACCGAAGAGGCAGGACGTAACCAGGCGGCGCGTAGCGTTCGCGTGAACGTCGCGCCCGACCAGGTCGCGCAAGTCCCGCTGTTCGTCAGCGCGCCTGGCGCTGGGCCGACGCGCGCCGATCTTGCCTTCACGGTCCGCGCGCTCGACAAAGAGGGCGGGTCGGCCCGCGACACCAGCTTCTTCGAACGCCCGGAGCCCACGCCATGACACGACCTTTCACCGGCTGGCACATGACTGGCATCATCGTCGCGATGTTCGGGCTGGTGATCGCGGTCAACGTGCTGATGGCAAGCTATGCGATCGGCACCTTTGGCGGGACGGTGGTCGATAACAGCTATGTCGCCAGCCAGCGTTTCAACGATTGGTTGGCCGAGGCGCGCACGCAGCGTCGGCTCAACTGGAATGTCGATGCGACCGTCGATGGCGACCGCGTGGTGATCGTCACTGCGCTCGCGCCGCAGGGTCCGCTGTCGGATGCGGTGGTTACGGTGCGCGCGACGCATCCGCTTGGTCGGCTGCCGGAGCGGGATCTCGTGTTCCGCTCGGTCGGCAAAGGGCGGTTTGTCTCGACAACGGCGCTCCCGGCCGGACGCTGGCTGCTCCGCGTCGATGTCCGCCACGGGCATGAGGATGCGCGCTTCGACGACGAGATTCCGGCATGAGTGCCGCAGCGCCGCTCGAAACCTCGATCTTCACGGTCGACGGGCTGCGCTGCGCCGCGTGTATTGCCAAGCTGGAAAAGGGCCTGCCCGAGGTTTCGGGCGTAACGTCGGCCCGCGTCAATTTCACCAGCAAGCGCGTGCGGATCGAGCACGCCGCCAACGTTGCCGATGACGATCTGCAAGCCGCGATCGGGCGGCTGGGGTTTTCGGCGCAGCCGTTTGTCGGGGAAAGCGAAGTCTCGGCCAATCGCGAAAGCCGCATGTTGATGACCGCGCTGGCGGTTGCGGGCTTTGCAGCAATGAATGTCATGCTGCTGTCGGTGTCGATCTGGTCGGGCGCGGATGGCGCGACGCGGACGTTGTTCCACTGGCTGTCGGCGGCGATCGCTTTGCCGGCGGTCGCTTATGCCGGGCGGCCCTTCTTCAAGAGCGCGTGGGGCGCGCTGCGGCATGGCCGCACCAATATGGACGTGCCGATTTCGATCGGCGTCATCCTGACCCTGTCGATGAGCCTGTACGAAACCGTGATCGGCGGCGCGCATGCCTATTTCGATGGCGTGACGATGCTGCTGTTCTTCCTGCTCGCCGGGCGCTTTCTCGACAGCGCGATGCGCGTGCGGGCGGCGGACGGGGTCGCGGCGCTGATGCGGCGCGTTCCGGCTGAAGTGCTGGTGCGGCGACCCGATGGCAGCACCGAGCAGCGCCTTGCCGCCGAACTGGCACCGGGAATGCGGCTGCTGATCGCGGCGGGGGAGCGGATCGGGGCCGATGGCGTGGTCGAGACCGGGCGCAGCAGTGTCGATCGTTCGCTTGTCACGGGCGAGAGCGTGGCGGAGGCGGTTACCGTTGGCGACACCGTGCTGGCGGGCACGATCAATCTTAGCGGGCCATTGACGGTGCGCGTAACCGCGGCGGGCGAGGCGACGATCGTCGCCGACATCGCGCGGCTGATGGAGACCGCGACGCAGGGCAAGTCGCGTTATGTCCGCATCGCCGATCGCGCGTCGCGGCTCTATGCGCCGGCGGTGCATACGCTGGCGGCGCTGAGCCTGGTGGGCTGGCTGATCGCGGGCGCAGGGCTGCACCAGGCGCTGACGATTGCGGTCGCGGTGCTGATCATCACTTGCCCGTGCGCGCTGGGGCTGGCCGTGCCGATCGCGCAGGTTGTCGCGGCGGGCGCGTTGATGCGCGCGGGGATTTTGCTCAAGGATGGTTCGGCACTGGAGCGGCTGGCGGCCGCCGATACCGTGTTGCTCGACAAGACCGGCACGGTGACGCTCGGGCATCTCACGCCGTTGGACGGTTTGCCGTCCGCCCCGGTGGAGCGAGGGGTCCTGCTCGCGTTGGCGCAAGCCAGTCGTCACCCCCTGTCGATGGCGCTCGCCGATACGCTCGGGCGCGCTGGCGTTATCGCCGCTGTGGTGACCGATATCGTCGAGCATCCGGGGCTGGGGGTCGAAGGACGGTTTGGCAACGCGCTGGTGCGGTTGGGGCGTCTTGATTGGGTTGGCGCAGCCGAGGGTGCGGCGCAGGCGCATGCGGCGGCGGCCTTCTGGATCAGCGATGCACCGGCGTATGTGATGACCTTTGGCGATGCCTTGCGGCCCGACGCCACGGCGGCGATCGAGCGCTTGCGGGCGGAGGGGTTTACCCCGCGCTTGTTATCGGGCGATGCGGCGGCGGTGGTCGAGACGATTGGCGATACGCTGGGCATCGATGGCAGCGCGCGGATGGACCCTGCCGACAAATGCCGCATCGTCGATGAGTTTGCCGCGCGCGGGCGCAAGGTTCTGATGGTCGGCGACGGCCTCAATGATGGCCCGGCGATGAAGCGCGCGTTCGTTGCGATGGCCCCCTCTTCGGGCACCGATGTCAGCCAGTTGGTTGCCGACCTCGTCTTCTTTGGCGACAAACTGATGCCCGTGCCGATCGCGGTGGCGGCCGCGCGCCGGACCATGCGCGTCGTGCGGCAGAATTTCGCGCTGGCGATCGGCTATAACGTGCTGGCGGTGCCGCTGGCGATCGCCGGGCAAGTGACCCCGTTGATCGCGGCGCTCGCCATGTCGGGATCGTCGCTGATCGTCGTTGCCAATGCGTTGCGTTTGCGGGGCGTGGCGCGATGACCGGGCTGGTGGTGCTGATTCCGGTGGCGCTGGCGCTGGGCCTGGCGGGGCTGGCGGCGTTCTTCTGGGCGGCGCGCGCCGGGCAGTTTGAGGATCTCGACGGGGCCGCGCTGCGCATCCTGATCGAGGAGGACGATCAGCCCGCGCTCGCCAAGCCGATCGACCCGGTAACGCCCCATGCTTGATCGGGGTCAAACACCCGGCGCGGCGGATGCGCGTATAGAATCGCACATGTGGTGTCCCAACCCCTGCCATTCTGCGCGGTCTTCGCGGGGCGGTGCGGGTTTGGCGTTGGTCGCGGTGCTGGGGCTGGCCAGCGCCACGGTCGCGCAGGCGGGGCCGCCGGGGGACAGTATCACCGCAGCGATCTGCGGTGGGCGCGGCACGGTGACGATCCCGCTCGGGCGTCCGGGCGAGCCGCCCGGGCAGCGACGCGACTGTCCGACCGGATGTCACGCGATGTGCAGCCGCAGGACCGCCGCCGATCTCCTCGACGATGGCGAGGGGGATTGAGCACGGCATCAGGATAATTACGTACAGGCGTGGCGCGCCGTTCCTGTGATAGCGGCGGCATGGGGACGCAAAGCAACAGGTGCGCGGAATGCGACGTACGGGATATGGGCCTGTGCGGTGCCGCCGATAGGGACGACCTTTCCGCACTGAGTTCGATCGGGCGGCGACGCGCGCTCGCGGCGGGGCAGGTGCTCACCTGGGCGGGCGACGATAATGTGCTGTGCGCCAATGTCGTGTCGGGCATCCTCAAAGTCACCGCCTCGACCGCGAACGGGCGCGAACAGATTGTCGGCCTGGTGTTTGCCGGCGATTTCGTCGGGCAATTGTTCGAAGAGACGTCGTCCTTGACCGTCACCGCGCTCGTCGACAGCGACCTGTGCGTCTATCCGCGCGAGCGTTTCGAGCGCGTGATGGCAGAGGCGTCGTCGATTGAACGGATGTTGTTGCGGCGCACGCTCGCCTCGCTGAACGATGCGCGTGAGCGGATGCTGACGCTGGGCAAGCGCGGCGCGCAGGAGCGTGTGGCGGGCTTCCTGCTCGATCTGGTCGACCGCACCGCAGTCCGGACGGTGGACGGATCGATCAGCATCGATGTACCCGTCAGCCGTGGCGATATGGCGGATTTTCTGGGTCTCACCATCGAAACGGTCAGTCGCCAATTGACGCGATTGAAGGTGCTCGGCGCGATCACGCTGGCGCGCGGGGGGCGGTCGATCCTCATCACGGACCGCGCCGCTTTGGAACCGCTTGCCAATCCTGAGTGAATGCCCCGGCAGCGGCTTCGACAGCGATCAAGCGGCGGCTTTGTAGATTTTAAGGCCGGTGGCGGATAGGCTCAGCCTTTACCCTCCAGCCTTGCGGGATCATGACGCTGTCCAACCCCGGCCCCTCTCCCGAATTGCGCGAGGCGCGGCGATTGCTGAGCGTCGATCCGTGTGCCGCCGTGGCGCAGGCGCGGCGCGCAGTGGCGGCGGAACCCGGATCGCTGGAAGCACACTTCCTGCTTGCGGCGGCGCTGCGGCGGAGCGGGGATCCGTCTGCTGCATGCGCGGTGCTGGCACCGCTCGCGGCATCGCGACCGGCGTTGTGGGGTTTGCACTATGAACATGGGGTGGCGCTGGCGACGCTCGGCCAGACCGACGCCGCCATCGCCGCGCTGGACCGCGCGACCAGCGCCAACGCACAATCGTCGCTTGCCTGGCACGCGCTGGGGGACCAGCTCGCGCTGCGCAACCACGCCGAAGCTGCGCTCGCCGCGCAGATGCGCGTGGTGCCGGGCTATGTCGGCGATGCGGCACTCGCCGATGTGGCTGGCGCTTTTTTTACGCGCGGGGATCCGCGCGCCCGCGCCGCCTTGTGGACGCGCTTCGGCCTCGATCTGAACGACGTGGCCGCTGTTCGGCTGTTGGCCGATGTCGGGATGCGGCTCGGGCATTTCGCGGCGGTCGAGCCCTTGCTGGCAAAGACGGTCGCGTTTGCCCCCGCGTTCGCGCCCGCGCGCTTCAGTCTTGCGCTCGCGCTGCACCGGCTGGAGCGCGGAGCCGTGGCGCTTGGCGCAATCGGCCCGGTGGCGGATGCCTATCCGGACGTAGCGATGGTGGTCGGGCTGCACGCCGCGATCCATATGCAGCTCGGCAATGTTGCGCAGGCGGTCGCCGCCTATGAAAGCGTGCTGCCCGCCGCCGCCGAGGATAGCGACCTGTGGCACGCTTACGGCCATGCGCTGCGCGCGATCGGGCGGCAGAGCGATGCGGTCGCCGCATATCGCCGTGCCATCGCCATTGCACCCGGTTGTGGCGAGGCGTGGTGGAGCCTCGCCAATCTTAAGACGGTGCGCTTCGACGCGGCGGATATCGCGCGGATGCAGGCCGTGCCGGACGCCGCCAGCGCCAATCCGGCCGACCGCGCCTATCTGGATTTCGCGCTGGGCAAGGCGCTGGAAGATGAGCGCCGCTATGCCGAGGCGTTCGATCATTATGCGCGCGGCAATGCAGCGCGAACGCGCCTCGAGCCGCACGATGCCGCCGCGCATCATCGCTTCGTCACGCAATCGATCGCGGCGTTCGACGCTGCGCTCTTCGCCCGCGCGGCGGGCGCGGGGTGCGATGCGATCGGCCCTATTTTCGTCGTCGGCATGCCGCGATCGGGCTCGACGCTGGTCGAGCAGATCCTCGCCAGCCATAGCCAGGTCGAAGGCGCGTCGGAGCTGCCGACGCTGACCGCGCTGGCGCGGGACTTGGCGACCGCCAATCCCGGCTATCCTGCTTCCATCTCGCAAGTGCCGCGTGAGGCGTTCGCCCGCCTTGGCCGCGCCTACCTAAAGCAGACCGAGGTGTATCGCAGCGGCGACCGGCCCCTGTTCGTCGACAAATTTCCGGGCAATTTCCTGCACAGCGGCTTGATCCATCTGATGCTGCCGAACGCGCGCATCATCGATGTCAGGCGGGATCCGGTGGCGTGTTGCTTCTCGATCTTCAAGCAGGCGTTCGCGCGCGGGCAGGCGTATAGTTACGATCTGGACGACTTGGCCCATTACTATCGCGACTATGTTGCGCTGATGGCGCATTTCGATGCGGTCTTGCCGGGCAGGGTGCACCGCATTGTCTATGAAGACCTGGTGGACGACGCTGAGAGCGAAATCCGCCGTCTGCTCGACTATTGTGGGCTTGCTTTCGAGCCGCACTGTCTGCGCTTTTTCGAGACCGGACGGAATGTACGCACACCCAGTTCCGAACAGGTCCGCCGCCCGATCTTCCGCGATGCGCTGGACCAGTGGCGTGGCTTCGAGCCGTGGCTGGGCGCGTTGATCGAAACGCTCGGCCCCCTTGCCAGACCCGTCACCGATCGGCCATAATCGCAATTTGGAATGCCCCTATCTGATTATTATCCTTCTCGCTTTTCGGGAATCGGGTGAGCTTCTTCAATCGGGGATCAGATCCAAATTCTCCGCAAGCAAAAGGCGTGAAGCCTGATGCGGCAGCGCGAGGATCTGACGGGGCGTTTACGACAAGGGGGGACTATGATGAAGTTTCATGCTCAATCCGGCCCGTTGGGCCGTCGCACGCCTTTGCTTGCTACTTTGCTGGCATCTGCAGCAAGTTTGGCGTTGCTGGCACCACAGGCTGCCTTTGCTGCGCCAGACCATGCCGTTCCCCTTGCCGATACCGATGCAGCGGCCGCAGGAGCTTCTTCTGCGCAGACGCCCCCCAAGGATGGCGAACTGACCGACATCGTCGTCACCGCCACGCGCTCGGGCGCGGAATCGCTGCAAAAGGTGCCGATTGCGGTGTCGGTGGTGAATGTCGACCAAGTCACCAAATCGGGGCAGGGCAATCTGTCCGATCTCGCCAAATTCACGCCCTCGCTCGTCATCACCGAAGGCGCACCGGGCTTCAACAAGTTCAACCTGCGCGGGCTTGCGACGGGCGGCTATGTCACGTCTGACACGTCGGATCGTCCGCTGGTCGCGGTCTATCTCGATGATACGCCGATCTCGGTGCAGGGGCAGACGCCCGATCTGAAGGTCTATGATCTCGACCGCGTCGAAGTGCTGCGCGGGCCGCAGGGCACGCTGTTTGGTGCGGGCTCGATGGCGGGCACGGTGCGCTTTGTGACGGCAAAGCCCGATGCCCGGAGCTTCTTCGGCACCGCCGAAGCGAGCGGATCGACCACCGAGCATGGGGCCGGCAGCTACAATGTCCGCGGTATGGTCAACATTCCGCTGATCAAGGACCAGCTTGCCGTGCGCGGCAATATCTTTGTCGGCAACGATGGTGGTTTCATCGACAATATCGGCCAGCACAAGGTCAACAACGCCAACAGCAACCGCTCGACCCAGGGCCGGGTCGCGGTGCGCTGGACGCCGACCGACAAACTGATCGTCGATGGCAGCTTCACCTATGAGGATAGCCGCGCCAAGGGGCTGAATACCGGGCTCAATGGCCTTGCGCCCTACACCTATGAGAGCAACGGCGCGGAAGGCACGCGCGACCTGTTCAAGCTCTACACTGGCGGTTTCGATTATGATGCGGGCTTTGCCAATCTGATCGTCACCGGCGCGTATACCGACCGCAAGATCGGCTTCAACGCGAGCCCGGATCCGCAGATCGGCTATTATTTCGCCAGTTATTACGCGCCGTATACCGGGGCCGGCAAATATCCGCTGTACAACCCGCCAGCCAGCTACAACCATGCTGTCACCAGCCTGATCCCGGCCGAAAACTATACGATCAACCAGAAGCTCAACGACGTCATGGCCGAAGCCCGGCTGGTGTCGAAGAACGATGGCCCGATCAAATGGACGGTCGGTGCTTATTATGAAAAGCAGAACCGGCACCTTGTTCAAGACATTCCGGTCGCCGGGTTCGATACGCTGTCCTACCAGAATGCTGCGTTTGGCCCGTTCGCGACGCCGAGCGGCCTGTATGACTCGAAAACCGTGGATGGCGCGTTCAACTCGAACGACATTTTCTCAGGCCTGCAGGACGTTCACGAGCATCAGTTCGCCGCTTATGCGGATGGCACGTGGCATGTCACCGATCGGCTCGATCTGACCGCTGGCCTGCGTTACTTCAATTTCAAGGAAAACTATTATCTGTACGAAGGCGGCGCGTTCGGCGTGCTGCTCGGCAAGGATGCGCAGGGGCGGACGACGGGCATCACCCAGTCGATCACCTCGACGCTTAAGTCGAACGGCGTCAACCCGCGTGCCAACATCTCGTACAAGCTCGACGACAATGTGCTGATCTATGCCGAAGCGGCCAAGGGCTTCCGTTATGGCGGTGCCAATCAGCCGGTGCCGCTGGGCACGGCGGGTCTGGCCGGGCGCTGCACGACGCAGCTCAATGCCTATGGCTATACCGCAGCGCCGGGGACGTTCGGGCCCGACAAATTGTGGAACTATACGATCGGCGAAAAGGCCAAGCTGGCGGGCGGCCGCGTAACGCTCAACGCCAGCGCGTATTATATCGACTGGTCCGACGTGCAGACGCGGTTGCGGCTCAACTGCTCGTATTTCTTCACCGACAATAAGGGCAAGATCGCCAGCAAGGGCGTCGAGCTGGAGGCAGCGGTCAAGGCGACGCGCAACCTCACGCTCAACGGCAGTTTCTCGTTCAACGATTCGAATGCGCGCGGGGACATCCCGACGGTCGGCGCGTTTGACGGCGACCGCACGCCGTATTCGCCGCAAGTGACCGCGTCGGCCGGGGCGTTCTACGATACCGACCTCGGCAGCGGCTCGCTGCATTTGCAGGCGACGTACAAATACATCTCGTCGCAGCAGACGACGTTCAACAATTACTCCACCACGCTTGACCCGAAGACCAAGCAGCTGATCGTCGACAAAACCAGCAATGGTGGGGCCAGCCAGACCTTCGCCGTGATCCCGGAAAGCCATAATGCGAGCGCGTCGATCACCTATGACGTCGGCCAGTTCGAATTTGGCGTCTTCGGCAACAATCTGTTCGACGGCGTCAAGGTGATCGATATCCAGCGCGCGACCTATTACGCGATCTATCAGGCGGGGTCGCGCGTGACCTATGCGCGCCCGCGCACGATCGGCGTGCGGGCGAAGGTGAAATTCTGACTCGACTGGGGAGGGCGGCGTGCCGCTCTCCCCATCGCCCTCAGTCGCGGAACACGATCGTCCGCGCGCCATTGGCGAGCACGCGCCCGCTCAGATGCAGGCCAACCGCGCGCGACAGCACGCGGCGTTCGATATCGCGGCCCTTGCGCACCAGGTCTTCGGCGGTGTCGGCATGGCTGATCCGTTCGACATCCTGTTCGATGATCGGCCCTTCGTCGAGATCGCCGGTCACGTAATGGGCGGTCGCCCCAATCACCTTCACCCCGCGCGCATGCGCCTGATGATAGGGCTTGGCCCCTTTGAAGCCGGGCAGGAAGCTGTGGTGGATGTTGATGCACCGGCTGGCGAATCTGGCCGCGAGATCGTCCGACAGAATTTGCATATAGCGCGCCAGCACCACCAGATCGGTGTGCGTGGCCTGATGGATCGCCCAGATCTTGGCTTCCTGTTCGGCCTTGGTCGCGGGGGTGATTGGCAGATGGTGGAAGGGAATGCCCGCCAGATCGAGCGACGAAAAGGCCTCGGCCGGATGGTTGGAGATGATCCCGACCACCTCCATGTCGAGCTCCCCGATGCGGCGGCGGTAGAGCAAGTCGACCAGGCAATGGTCGAACTTCGACACCAGGATCAGCACATTTTGCCGGGCATCGGCCGGGCGGAGCGTGAGCGTCATGCCATAGTCTTTGGCAAGCGCATCGAACCCGCTGTGCACCGCCGCCGCATCCCCCTCGCTGGGGATGGAAAAGGCGGTGCGCATGAAGAAACCGCCCGAATCCGCGTCATTATACTGGCTGGAATCGGTGATGTTGCCGCCGCAGGCGAGAATGTGGCCGGAGACGGCGGCGACGATGCCGGGCCGGTCCTGGCACGACAAAGTGAGGATGAAGGGCTGCACGGACATCATGCCTCCGCAGGAAGGGGCGCGGCGTCCATGCCGAAGGTGCGCACGCGCAGATCGTCGACCGCATAACTACGCACGCTCGTCCAATAATGATAGGCAGCCCAGAAGCCGGTGAGCGACAGCGCCAGCAAGGCATAGCGCAGCGATGCCGCATTACCGCCCAGCGGCCCAGTCAGCATGTCGCTGATCCAACCGACTGCGGTGGGCGCGATGATGAGATTGGCGACATTGGCGGTGAGCAAACTGATTGCCATGCCCTGTGCGCGCATCGGCGCTGGCATGAAATTGAGCAGCAGCGCCATGGTCGGGCCGACATAGAGATAGATGGCGGGCACCACGATCCACAGCATCGCCGTCGCCACGGTGAGCGAATGCGTCCAGTAAATCAGGAAGGACGGGATCGTCGATGCCGCGACGATGACGGCGAGCAGCCGGGCGATCCATTTCGGATCCTGCATTTGCGGCAGCGCGAGGATGGCGCTGGTGGCGATCGTCGCGACCGTGCCCGCCCAGAAATAGATCGTGCCGAGGCGCGCGCCCGCCTCTGCGGTCGACAGGCCGTAAGCGCGCTCGAAATAGGTCTGCGTCCAGAATAACAGGCCCCAACCCCACAGGCAGATGACCGTGCCCGCCGCGTTGATGTGCCATGCCGACCGCTGCGTCCACAGGAAGCGGCACGTCTCGACGAAGCTCGCGGCGGGGGCGCTGTCTTCGGTGACGAGTTCGAAGCGGCCCCGCACCGGCTCGCGCACGGTCAGCAGGATCAGCAGGCCGAAGATCACGCCCGGCACGCCGAGCGCGATAAAGGCGGCGCGCCAGCTATGGAAGTGCTCGACGATCGCGCCCGCCAGGCTCGATCCCATCCACGCGCCAAGCGGCAGGCCCAGCGCATAGATGGTCAGCGCATAAGCGCGCCGTCCGCGCGGGAAATTGTCGGCGATGATCGAGGTTGAGGGCGGGGTGCCGCCCGCCTCGCCAATCCCGACCGCGATGCGCGCGAGCAGAAACTGCAGATAGTTCTGCGTCAGGCCCAGCAAAGCGGTTGCGGCCGACCACAGGATCATCGCGCCGGCGACGATGTTGCGGCGATTGGCACGATCGGCATAGCGCGCGATCGGCAGCCCGACAAAGATGTAGAAGAAGGCGAGCGAAACACCGGTCAGCCAGGCAACGCCCGAATCGCTGAGGCCAAATTCCTTGCGGATCGGTTCGAGCACGGTCGCGACGACGTAGCGATCGGCGATGTTGACCGCATAGACCAGCCCCAGCACCAGCACGACATACCAGCGCGCCGATTCCAGGGGCGGTGTCGTCGATGTCATCATGCTGGCCCCCATTGTCTTCGTTCCCCGCCGTCAGCTGCCGCCGGGTCTGTTGCGCGGTGCAGGCGGCGGTTCGGTCACCCCGATCGCGCGCGTCCACAGATCGGCCAGACTAGCGGCGTAACTGCTTGGCAGATAGACCTCACACGCGGTGTCGCTGATCGGCGCGATCCACACCGGCACATGGTGGATCGTCGTCGCGGCGATCTGGCCGGGGCCGAAAACGGGATTTTCGGAATCGAACCACCCGCTCACGCTCAGCAGCGCACGCCAGCCAGGGCCGGTGAGCGTGGCACGGATCAGGCCGCCGCCGACGGGCGACAGCGCGCCACGATCGGCGATGTGCGCGGTGATGGCGGGCGTGTGCTGCGCCGCGTCGATCAACCACCAGCGTCGCGGTTCGACCTGCACTGTCCGCCCGGTTGGAAGAACCGGCGGCACGCCCTCATCCCACAGGTCGAGCGCGACGACATCGCCCGCCGGGGCCATCGACAGGGTGACCTTAGTCTCCGTCACGATAGCGTGTCCCTTCGGCATCGTAGAAAAGCGGGGCTGTAACGGTCACGTGGGCGGACTGATTGCGGGTGGGGGAGGTGGCGAGCAAGCGTTCGCCGGTCCGCAGTCTTCCCCCGGCGAGCAAGCCCAGCGCAACCGCGCCCTCGCCCAGCACACGCCCGGCGGCGGAGGTGACATGGCCCAGCACCGGTTCGCCGGTCGCGGTGACCAGCATTGCCCCTTCGGGGATCGGCGTTTCGCTGGTCAGGCCGACGAGCTGCAAGCGATCGGGCGCTGACAAAGCCGGGCGGGTCAACCCCGCGGCACCGATGAACCCGCCGCTCTTGCGCAGCATCCGCTCAAGCTGGAGGTCATGTGGGGTGGTGCGGCCATCGGCCTCCGCCCCGATCACGATATGGCCCTTTTCGATCCGCAGAAATTCCAGCGCCTCCAGCCCATAAGGCGCGCCGCCGCGCGCGCGCGTGGCCGCTTCCACGGCATCCCACACCGCGCCCGCATCGCTGGCTACGGCATAAAGTTCGAAGGCGCGCTCTCCGCTATAGCTGGCGGCGAGGATCAGCACCGCTACCCCGGCGATTTCGGCCTGGGCCAGCCCCATATGCGCGGGCGGGGCGATGCCGGTCAGCTCTGCCAGAATGGCCTTGGCGAGGGGCCCGGCCAGCGCGATCCCGGCGAAATGCTCTTGTTGCGCCACCACCGACACCCGCAGATGCGGGGCGAGCACGCGGTGGGCATAGCTGAGATGCGCCTCCATCCGGTCGGCCCCGCCGGTCGAACTGGTCAGCAAATAGCGGTTTTCCTCCAGCCGCCAGACGGTGCCGTCATCCATCACCATACCGTCTTCGCGCAGCAGGAAGGTGTATCGCCCGCGCCCGACCGCGAGCTTGGCGACGCCGGTGGCGCACACGCTTTCGAGCAACGCCGCCGCATCCGGCCCGACCACCGCGAATTTGGCCAGCGTCGAGACATCGACGATCCCCGCGGCGGTGCGCACCGCGCGCGCCTCGCGCAGTGCCGCCTGATGCAGCGTTTCCCCCGCCACCGGATAGGCGCGCGGCCGGTGCCATAGCCCGAGCGGTTGCCAGATCGGGGCGAGGCGCTGGTGGCGATCGTAGAGCGCCAGCCGGCGGTTCGGCGCGGCATGGCCGCCGCCATCGGCCCCAGCCAGCGCGCCCAGCGTTACCGGCGTGAACGGCGCGCGGAAGGTGGTGAGCCCGGCTTGCGGGATGGTGACCCCAGCCACACTCGCCAGCCGCGCGAGCGCTGCCATATTGCTGGTCTTGCCCTGATCGGTCGCCATGCCGAGCGTGGTGTAGCGTTTGAGATGCTCGACCGAGCGATAGCCTTCGGCCCAGGCGAGATCGATATCGGCGGCGGTCACGTCATTCTGGAAATCGATGAAGCTGGCTTTGGGATCGGGCAGATCGGCAACCGCAATGCCCACTGGCGGCAGGTCGCCCGCTGCCGCACCGACGCTCGACACCGCTTGCCGCGATGCGCCGGGGACGAAGGCCTGGATCGCCTCGTCCCAATCGAGCGCGCCACCGGCCTGACTGTGGAGATGGACCACGGGGGTGAAGCCGCCGGAAACCGCGAGTAAATCGGCCTCGAAGCGCGTGCGTTCGCCCCCAATATCGGCCTCGACCGAGCGCAAATGATGGCGTTTGCCCGAGGTTGAGATCGGGAAGGCATTGGTGTGGACCGGGTGCGCGGCGATGCGGGCAACGGCGCTCTTTTCGGCGCGGGAGTCCAGAATGGCGACGACGCTGCCGCCCGCCGCCGCAATGGCATCGGCAGTGGCATAGGCATCATCATTGTTGGTGGCGATGACGACGCGCTGGCCGGGCAGCACCTTGAACCGCTCGATATAGCGGCGCACCGCTTGCGACAGCATCACGCCGGGGCGGTCATTCCAGGCAAAGGTCAGCGGTCGCTCGATCGCACCGGTCGCGAGCACGACGCGCCCCGCGCGGACATGCCAGAGCCGTTGTGCGGGCTGGCCGGGGGCAGGGGGTTGGCCCGGTTCGACCAGGCGCTGGACCAGCGTGACAAAACCATGATCCCACACGCCCGACGCGGTGGTGCGCGTCAGCACGCGCGCTTCGTCGATCGCCTCGCGCACTGCGAGGTCCTGCTCGACCACCAGCACGCGCTCGCCCGCTTGCACTGCGGCACGCGTGGCGGCGATCCCGGCGGGGCCGCCGCCCACCACCAGCACATCGCAAAAGGCCGAACGGTGTTCGTAAGGGTCGGGGTCGGGTTCGGCTGGTGCCTTGCCCAGACCGGCGGCGCGACGGATGAAGCGTTCGTACAGCAGCCAGCGCGAAGGCGGGCCAAAGAAGGTCTTGTAATAGAAGCCCGCCGTCAGGAAGCGCGCGGCGAGCCCGTTGACCGCGCCCAGATCGAAAGCGAGGCTCGGCCAGCGATTCTGGCTGTGCGCGACCAAGCCGTCATAGACATAGACGTCGGTCGCGCGCGTATTGGGTTCGCGCCGTTCGCCTTCGCCGACCGTGACCAGCGCATTGGGTTCCTCGACGCCCGCGCTCAAAATACCGCGCGGGCGGTGATATTTGAAACTGCGCGCGACCAGGCCGATGCCGTTCGCCAGCAACGCCGCCGCCAGCGTATCCCCGACGCGCCCGCGCAGCGGTACGCCATCGAAGGTGAAACGCAGCGTCGGCTCCGGACCACCGGGCAAGCGCGACGGGCCGCTCATCGATGCGCCGGATCAAAGGCGGCGACGGATGCGATCTCGTGCGTCTGGCGGTGGCGGTGCAACACCAGCCATTGCCGACAGCCAAAGGCGTGTCGCCACAGTTCCTCATCGAAGCCGCGCGGGTTGGCGCGCGCATAGAGCCGCCGCACCGCTTCGTTTGCAGGCATCTCCAGCGTCACGATCGAATCGAGCGTGCGTTCATAGCTGAACTCGCTTTGCGCGCGCGCTCCGCAAAAGGGGCAACCGATTTGCAGCATCAGCGCAACTGCGGCAGGACGCCGACGCCCGCTTCATCGATGGTCGCGCCACGCGCAAAGCGGTCGAACGCAAAGGGTGCTGCGAGCGGATGAGTGTCGCCCGTCGCCAGCACATGCGCGTAGCACCACCCCGAGGCAGGCGTCGCCTTGAAGCCGCCATAACACCAGCCGCCATTGAGATAGAGCCCGTCGACCGGCAAGGCCGACAGGATCGGCGATCCGTCGAAGCTCATATCGGTCGTGCCCGCCCAGCACCGCACCATCCGGAGCCGCGACAGCGCGGGCACGAGCGCGATCGCTTCCGCCGCCGCTTTCTCGATCCGCGGCGGCAGGCCGCGCTGGGCGTAGCTCGGGAACTGGTCGGGGTCGCCGCCCAGCACGATCCCGCCTTTGTCGGACTGGCTGATATAGCAATGCAGCGACTGCGACATGATGACGGTGTCGATCATCGGCTTGACCGGCTCGGTGACGAAGGCCTGCAATGTCTGCGCTTCGATTGGAAGCTGGAGGCCCGCAAATGCGGCGACGGGGCCGCTATTGCCCGCCACGCAAATGCCGACGCGACCGGCGGCGATGGGGCCCCGCGTCGTCGCGACGCCGCTCACCCGCCCGCCGGTCATGGCGAAGCCGGTGACTTCGCACTTCTGGATCACGTCGACGCCCAGCGCGTCGGCGGCGCGGGCATAGCCCCAGGCGACGGCATCGTGCCGCGCGGTGCCGCCCCGGCGCTGGATCAGCCCGCCGTGGATCGGAAAGCGCGCATCGGGGGCCATGTCGAGCAGCGGCACCAGCTTTTGCACCTGCGCGCGCGTGAGCAAATCGGCATCGATCCCGTCGCAGCGCAGCGCGTCGCCGCGCTGCGCCAGCACCGTCATATCGCCATCGGAATGGCCGAGGAACAGCGCGCCACGCGGCGAAAACATCACGTTGAAGTTGAGCGCGTCGCTCATCCCCTCCCACAAATCGAGCGCGAAATCGAACAAATCGTGCAGCGGTTTCTGGCGGTAGTTGGAGCGCACGATCGTCGTGTTGCGCCCGGTATTACCGCCGCCGATCCACCCTTTTTCAAGCACCGCGATGTTGCGCAGGCCGTGCACCTTGGCGAGATAATAGGCGGTGGCCAGACCGTGCCCGCCGCCACCGATGATGATGATGTCATACGATTTTTTCGGCTCCGGGTCGCGCCACGCTTGCTCCCAGCCGCGCTGCCCGGTGAGGCCGGCCTTGAGCAACGCCAGCGCCGAATAACGCTTCATGCCGCCCACCCGCGCTGTTCGCGCCAGTCGGGCTCCAGATTTTTGAAGCGCGCCAGGCCGAGCTTGGTGATGTCGGCGAAGGAGCAGGCACCATCGATGACGAGATCGCGCACGGCATGGCCGCTGGCGGGCGAAAGGCCGAAGCCGACGCCAGACATGGTCGCGACGGTAACGTTGGCGGGATGGTCAAGCCGGTCGAGAATCGGGCGGCCATCGGGCGTATTCTCAATCACCCCCGCCCACGAACGGATGACGTTCAGGTGCGCGGCCTTGGGAAACATTTCCGCGACGCGGCGCGCGAGGTTCCGGATCAGCGGCGAAGTCGGGCGCGCCTTTGGCCCGGCTTCGTCCATGTCGATCCACTCATGTGGGCCGCCGCCAAAAGCGAGATTGCCGCGCAGCGTCTGCCGCCCGTACAGGCCATTTCCATCGACGCCGCCGATCCGCATCAGCGGCGCGGGTTCGGTCACGATCATTTCCGCGCGGGCGGAGGCGAGCGGGAACTCCACGCCAAGCGGAGCAAGCAGCATCCCCGATTGCGGCCCCGCCGCCACGACCAGCGCGTCGCAGGCGATCCGCCCGCGCGGCGTATCGACCGCGACGACCTTGCCGCCTGCGGTCTCGATCGACAAAGCCGGGCAATGTTGCAGGATGCGCTCGCCCAAATCCTGCAGCGCCCAGGCATAGGCCTGCACCGTGCGCTGCGGATTGGCATGGCCGCCAAAGCGCAAATGAATGCCGCCGAGGCAGCTCTGGTCGGTCAGCGGCACCATGTCCTGCGCCTGCTGGCTGTCGAGATCATCGACGCGGTAACCCATCGCGCTGCACATCCGCCCGACCGCGCGGTAATGGTCGAGCAGGTCCGGATCACGCTGGATGATGATGCGTTCGCGCTGATATTCGGTCGGATAGCCGAGCAGATCGTCCATTTGCGGCCATAGCCGCTGTTCTTCCGCGAAGAGCGGGCTCTGATAATGCGAGGCCCCGCCGCCATTGCGGCCCGATGCTTCCCAGCCGACGATGCCCTTGTCGAGCACGACCACGTCGAACCCGTCGCGCGCCAGCCACCAGGCCGCGCTGAGCCCGGTGACGCCCGCGCCAATCACGACGACCGCTGCGCCCTTGGGCAGGTCTGCCTCAGACATGCATGTTGCCGCCCAATCCCGCGACATGCTCCGCCTCTTCCGCCGTGCCGATCATGGCATAGGGCGTCCATTGCGTCGGGATGCCGAACCACACGTCCCATCCCGCCGTCATCGCGGTGCTTTCCTGCCAGTCGGCGAGGATGCCGAGCGGCACGGGGCGCACCGGCGCGCGGAAGCTGGCGATGGGCACCGTGGCGAGTGGCACGCCTTGCTGTTCGGCGAGCAGGCACGCCACCTGATCGCGGCAACGTCGCCCCTGGCACGCGCCCATCCCGGCGCGCGTCAGGCGCTTGATCTGGTCGGGATGGGCCGGTCCGTCATTGAGCAGCGAAGCAAGCGAGCGCGCCGCCATTGCCTGCGGCCTGTCGAGGTAACGGGGCGGCTGCACGCCGAGCAGATCGGTGCGGGTCACCTCCTCGCACTGGCAGACGATCGTATCGGGGGGGGCGTGCTGGCCGAGCGCTGTGGCCCAGGCCTGGAGATAGGCGGGGTCGGGCCGGTTGACCGTGGCGGCGTCGCCGATCAGGCTGATGGTTTCGCTGGGGCGGGTGCCTGCCGCATCGAGCAATTCCGTTGCCGGGGCGAGGCCGAGTGCGAGCACGATCGTGTCGCAGGGGATTTCCAGCTCGTTGTCCTTCCCCGGCGCAGGCCGGGGCCCAGTCACGGAGGTTTCGGTGAGGGAGCGTAGCGCATCCCAATCGCCGTTTCCCGACTGGGCCCCGGCCTGCGCCGGGGAAGGAGGACGGGTTAGGGTAACGCCTTCGACCCCATCGATCCCGCCGAGGGTCGCCGCAACAGTGTGACCGAGCAAGATCGGCACGCCCGCCGCCGCCACTTGCGCCGCCAGCGCCGCCGGACCCTGCACCACATCCGCCACTTCGACCAAGGCGGCAACCGCGATCCCGCGCGCGAGCGCGAGCAGCGCCGTTTCCAGCGCCAGTGCGCCCGAACCCAGGATCACGATCCGACGGCTCGCCAGCGCATCATAGCGGGTCAGCAGCGCAGCAAAGCCCTGCGCGCCCATTACCCCCGGCTGGTTCCACCCGGCAAAACCCAGCACCAGATCGCGCGCGCCGGTCGCCAGCAGCAGCCGCCCGAACCCGACCATCGTCGCGGCTTCGGCATCGGCAAGCCCCAGCATCGGCTCGGGCAAGGCGCGCAGTGCGGGGCCGTTGACGTACAACCCCCAGGCACAGGTGCCGAGCCGGACATCGACCCCGGCCGCGAAAGCGGTTTCGAGCGCCGGATTGCTCGTGAACACCTGTTCCAGCATCCGTGCGGGCTGTTGCAACGCCGCCGTCATGCGACCGCCGTAGAAATAGGGGGCGTCGCTGCCGATCAGCGCGCCCGGCACCGGATTTTCGTCGATCAGCAATACCGACGCGCCGTCTTCCGCCGCCGCGATGGCCGCCGCCGTGCCTGCCGACCCTGCGCCGACGACCACCACATCGAAGCGCGCATCGGGCGCGGGCAGCTTGCCGTCGATCGCGTGGACATCGCGCACCGTCATATCGCGTCGAGCGCCTGGCTGAGATCGGCCAGCAAATCCTCGACATGCTCGATCCCGACCGACAGCCGCAGCGTGGCATCGGTAATCCCGCCCGCTGCGCGTTCTTCGGGCGTCAGCGCATAATGCGTCGTGGTCGCCGGATGCGTGATGAGCGTTTCCGATCCGCCAAGGCTCACCGCAAAACGCAGCAGCGTCAGCCGGTCGAGAAAGCGGAACGCCTCCGCCTCGCCGCCGACCACCGCGAAGGAAAAGGTCGATCCCGCCGCCTTGCATTGGCGATCATAGACCGCGCGCGCCGCACTGCCTTCGGGCAGGAAGCCGAGATAGGTGATGCTCGCCACCTTGGGATGATCGCGCAGCAATTCGGCGATACGGCGAGCATTGTCCATCGCGCGCTCGACCCGCACATGCACCGTTTCCATCGATCGCAGCAGCAGCCAACTCGTATAGGGGTCGAGATGGCTGCCCAGTGTGGTGCGCAACAGCCGGAGCGGCGCGATCAGCGCCGCGCTGCCGCTGACGCCGCCCGCCAGCAAATCGCTGTGGCCGCCACAATATTTGGTCAGGCTGGTCATGCACAGATCGACCCCGAGCGCGATCGGGCGCTGCATCAGTGGCCCGAGCAACGTGTTGTCGACCACCACCAGCGGGCGCAGCCCGGTGCGCGCGCCAACCGCGTCGGCAATGTCCACGACCAAGGCGATGTCGACGATCGCGGCGGTCGGGTTGGCCGGGGTCTCGATCACGATCAGCTTGAGCGGCCCGAGCGCGAGTGCTTCCTCGACCGCCGCCTCGATGCTGGCGCGGTCGCACCCGTCGGTAAATTCGGCATGACTGACGCCGAAGGCGGGCATCAGGCCGGTATAGAGCCCGTTGGTGCCGCCATAGATCGGGCGGCTGAACACCACGCTGTCGCCGGGGCGCAAATGCGCAAGCGCGATCGCCGAATGCGTCGCCATGCCGCTGTTGAACACGGCGGCGGCCTCGGCCCCGTCGAGCGCCGCCAGTCGCGCCTCGACCATGTCGAGCCCGGGGTGGCTGAGCCGCGCATAGATATGACCGGGACGCCCGACTTCGGGGCCGGTGCCCTCGAAATACGCCTCGTGAATGTCTTTCGCTTGCCTGGCCGAGGCGTAAGCGAAGGTCGAGGTCATATAGATGGGCGGCTTGGCGGCATTGGCGGCGCTCGCCGGATCATAGCCCGCGCGCACGGCGAGCGTTTCGGGACGCCAGACGGGGGGTGTATCGTCGCTCATCGCGCTGCGCGATCAAGATAGGCATTGGCCTTGGCGCAATACCAATCGACGAAGCGCAGCGTCAGCGATTCGGCATCCGGGCTGTATGGGCCCGGCGTGTAGCCCGGCGAATTGACGCCAAGCTGGTTGTTTTCGGCCAGTTCCTTGTCCTGCAAATTGGTGCGCGTCCACAAATCGGTCAGCGCGGCGATGTCATAGTCCACGCCCTCCACCGCATCTTCATGCACCAGCCATTTGGAGACGACATGGGTTTCTGTCGGCGACACCGGATAGGCGCTGAAGGCGAAGGTATATTCGCTGGTCGAATGGCAGAAATTGTTGGGCTCGATCGCCCAGCGCAACGATCCGGTATCGCCGCCGCCGATGTCGCACATCAGCTTCCTGACGGTGAATTGCCCGTCGGTGCTCATCGCCACCGTGCCGTCATTCAGCGGAAAGCGCACCGCTTGCCACCAATCCTCGCCGACCGGCCCCATCGGCATCGCCAGATCGGCCATGCGCTGCTCGAAGCGGGTGGCGGTGTCATCGGCGAAATCGAAATAGGCCGAGGCGTTGATCGGGAAGGAGCGCGAGAGTTCGGGGTGGCCGCTCGCGCAATGATAGCATTCGCGGCCATTTTCCATGACCAGCTTCCAATTGGCATATTCGACCAGCGTGGCTTGGTGGGCGAGCTTGGCATGGCCGAGGTTGTGCGGCGCGAGTAGTGGCGTCAGGTCGCGGCGCATCGTGGCGATGTCGGGCGGGGTTTCGGCGAGGCAGATGAACACGGCACCGGCAACCCGTTCGAGATGGATCGGCTTCAGGCTGTGTTCGCCCTTGTCGAAGATTTCGGGCATCCGCCCCGCCGCGAGCAGCCGCCCGTCCAGGCCATAGGTCCAGCTATGATAAGGGCACACCAAGCGCGCGACATGGCCCTCGCCGGGTTTGCACAGGATCGATCCGCGATGGCGGCAGCTATTGTGGAAGGCGCGCAGGTCGCCGTCGCGACCGTGGACCACCAGCACCGGCCACGACCCGATCATGAAGGACAGATAGTCGCCCGGCTGGCGCAGTTCGGCCTCAAACCCGACGAACAGCCAGGATTGTCCAAAGATCGCCGCCAGATCGAATTCGAACGCTTCCTGACCGGTGTAGAGCGCCTGGGGCAGGGAGTGGCCGATCGGGCGCGCCTGCAGCAGCGTCGAAATAGTCCCGAGGTTCAACCGAAATCCTCCCACCTGCCCATCATAGAAGAGTGACATGGCGAGGAGGCGATGCTGAAATCGCATTTGCGCATGGCGATATGCCAAAAGCTGCGGGGTCCCTGCGCCGCCGCGCCGCACCGTTGCGCCGCCCGAAAAAACACGCTTGGTATCGAAAAACGGCATAACCGAGCCTAAGGCTCGTCAGGTGTCACCAGCCAGCAGGGGGATTTCCATCGCACGCACCACTCCCGTCAATCGGCGCTGGTTACCGCTCAACGCCTTGCGCGCGTTCGATGCGGTCGGCCAGCGGCTAAGCTTCACCGCCGGCGCGCAGGCGCTCAACGTCTCGCAAAGCGCGGTGAGCCGTCATGTCATCAGCCTGGAGGAACTGCTCGGGCACAAATTGTTCGATCGTTCGGGCCAGGCACTGGTGCTGACGGAAGCGGGCAAGGTGCTGCTGCCCGAAGTCGGCAAGGCGTTTGACCGGCTGGAGCAGACGATGAACGCGATCTGCGCTAACCCCGCCGCCAGCCGCCCGATCCGCATCCACATTCCGCCGACGCTGTTGCAACAGGTGGTGATGCCGATGATCCAGGCCTTCCACGCCGAACATCCCGACGTCCGTATCGACATTTCCAGCTCGCACGCGGTCGGCTTGCCGAGCACCGAGACCGATATGGCGATCGTGTTCGACCGCCCCAATATCGACGATCGCGTGACCGATCTGTTGTGGATGGTGCGCGTCGCGCCGGTCTGCGCCCCACAAACCGCCGAGCGGCACAAGGGCAAGACGCTGGAGCAGTTCCTGGCCGATGCGCCGTTGCTGCACGTCAAGCTGGAGGGGCAGCCCCGCGGCCTGTTGTGGAGCGCTTATGCCAATCAATGCCGCATTGCGCTCGATTCCGACCGTGGCCTTGCCTTCGACGCCAATGCGCTGGCGGTCAGCTATGCGATGCAGTCGGATGGCGTGGCGCTCGCCGATATCGACATGTTCGCGCCCGAAATCGCGGCGGGCCAGCTCGTCATTCCCTATGACGCGGTCATCAACGATGGGTTTGGTTACTATCTGAAGCTGCGCGCCGATGATTTGGCGGATCCGACAATCAGCATGGTGCGCAGCTGGCTGATCGCGCATTTCGCCGCGCGCGGGCATGCGACGCATGAGGCTGGCTTGAGCTAACCATTTGAAATCACGGTTACTCTGACCGGATTGCCGCCGCCTCTACGCGCGACCGCAAAAAAAGTTCCACGACGTCGAATATCCCGTCCGGTTTTCGCGCGTCGGTATCGTTTTGTTAACGAGGAGATCTCGTTTGCCGATGCCGACCGCGAAACACTTTACGGGAGTCGACACCCGTTTTGCGCGGCCGGGCGGTTGGCGCAGCCTGTCGGGGGGCATCTGCGCAATGGCGAACCGAGCGCGCGCCGTCCCGGCGATCGCCGCTCTCTCCTCGACATATTGATCACGCGGACCAGCGCAGGAACGACACATGTTACTCGAATCGCAGGACTATCAAGGCTGGAATTCGCCGTGGGAGCCCAACGCGACCAGCGTCGGTCGTGGCCCTTGCGCGTGGACCGTGCTGATTCCCTTTTTCAACGAGCGGAATTTCCTGGACGGGACCCTGGCCAGCCTTGCCGCGCAGGATGTGCCGTTCGAGCTGATCCTGATCGATAATGGCTCAACCGATGGCAGCGGTGATGTTGCGGCGGCGATTTGCCAGCGGCTTGGCCTTTCGTACACGCTGCGGGTCGATCGCCGTCCGGGCAAGGTGAACGCGCTGCAAAGCGGCATCGAGTGCACGAAGACGCCGTTCGTCGCGACGTGCGATGCCGATACGCTGTACCCGACCGACTATTTGCGCAAGGCGCAGCATCTGCTCGAAACGTCCGGTGCCGTGGCGGGCGGTGCCTATTTCGTCACGCCGACCGCGACCGCAGAGGATCACGCTCAGGCGGCCCAACGCATGGCGCGTGCGGCCAAGCTGCTGCCCGCGCAATGTCATACCGGCGGGGCGGGGCAAGTGTTCCGCACCGACGCACTGCGCCGCGCGGGGCAATTTGATGCCAGTCGCTGGGGCTATGTGCTCGAGGATCACGAGATCATGCATCGCATGGCGAAGCTTGGTCGGCTGGCTTATGGCGGTGCTCTGTGGTGCGCGCCTTCACCACGCGAACGCGACCGGGAATCGATCCGCTGGACGTTGCTGGAACGCGTTCTGTATCATGTGACGCCGAAGCCGGCCCGAGACTGGTTCTTCTATGACTTTCTCGGTCGTCGGCTTGCCGCGCGCAAATTGACGAGCGACCGGATCCGCGAACGTCAGTTTTACGCGCAGGCGGATTTTGCCAACCGTTCCGCCACACCCGCCTGATCGTCGGTAAATCCATGTGCGCGCTTGCGAAGTGACGCGCGGCGCGCTCTAGACGGCAGAATGCCGTGGCTGCTTCTTCATCGATGACCGAGGCTGGTCTCAAGGCGGTGTTCCTGGCGGAACGACCGATGTTGTTGCGCTTGCTCGCGGCACGTCTCGGCAATCCCGCCGATGCAGAGGATGCGCTGCAGGATATTTGGCTCAAGCTCGACCAGCACGGCGTACCGCCAGTGGCCCAGCCGGCCGCCTATCTGTATCGCATGGCCACAAACCTGGCGGCGGATCGGCGGATCGCGGCGGCACGCGCGGGCGCGCGGGACACCGCATGGCTGGAGGTGCAGCCTGCGGCAGAGGAGCATCCCTCGATCGAGCACACTTTGCTGGCGCGCGAGCGGCTTGCGCGACTCGAAGCCGCGCTCGCCGCAATGCCCGAGCGCATGAGCCAGGCTTTGCGCCTCTATCGCGTCGAAAACTTGCCCCAAAAACAGATCGCCGAGCGGCTTGGCATGACGGTAAGCGGTGTCGAAAAGCTGTTGAGACGGGCTGTTAAAGAAATTCACGCATATAAACTGGCGGGCGAGGCGGAATCGGGCGATGTGTATCGTCTATCCGATGAAGGGGACTCTCATCGTGGCCGTTGAAGACGCGACTATCGTCGACCGCGCCATCGACTGGCATTTGCGCCAGGGCGATATGGGCGAGGCTGACTGGCGCGCTTTCGTCGCCTGGTTGGAGGAAGACCCCGCGCACGCGCAGGCCTTTGACACGGTCGCGCTCGACATGGCGCTGTTGTCCGAACGCGCCGATCTTTTCCCCGCGCAACCGATGGTGGTGGCACCGGTCGTAGCGCCGACACCGACTCGACGCCTTTGGGCGTGGGTTGGCGGGGGCGCAGCGGTTGCAGCTGCGGCCAGTGTTACGCTGATGGTGGCACCGATCGGTTCAGGCAGTGCGAGCGCCGCCTATGCTGTCGAAACCAAGCCAGGTCAGCGGCGGGACGTCGCGCTGAGCGACGGCACGCGGATCGAGCTGAACGGCGCGAGCCGGTTGGTGCTGGACCGCAACAATCCGAGAATTGCGACGCTCCAGACGGGCGAGGCGACTTTTCATGTCCGCCATGATCCGCGCGATCCGTTTACGGTGCGATCCGGCACGATGACGGTCCAGGACTTGGGCACTGTCTTCAATGTCGAACGCGATGGCGCGCGGTTTGATGTGCAGGTCGCTGAAGGGTCGGTTTTGTTTCAGCCGCGCCAGCAAGCGGTGACGCTGCGCTCGGGCGCTGCGGTCTCCGCGCGGGAGGATCTTGGCAGCGTGACGGTGTTGAAGATCGACGCCGCCAAGGTCGGCAGCTGGCGAAACGGGGTGGTTGCCTTTGGCGGGGAACCGTTCGGGCGTGTCATCACTTCGGTCAGACGGATCGACGGGGTCATCCTTTCGATTGAGCCGAGCTTGTCGCAGCAGCCCTTTACCGGCATGGTCCGCTTCACGGGTGAAGCGGCGCGGGATGTTCCGCACATTGCCGCGCTGGTTGGGGCTGAATGGCATCACGATGGCGAGCGATGGACCATCTCGCCGAAATAACCGTAATGTGCTGTGTCTAAGCAGAAAACTAACAGGGCTGGGGCCGCGCATCGCTGCCTTGCTGGTTGTGGCGGCAATGCCTGTCGCGGCGCTTGCCGATTCGCCGCGTATTGCGGTTCCGGCTGAACCCCTCGACCAGGCGCTGACGGCGCTGGCGCGCCAAATCGGTTTTGACATTATCAGCACCGAACCCGGCCTGGCCCATGTTCGGACCAAGGGCGTCACCGGCCAGATGCCGCCCCGCGAGGCGCTGCGGCGGCTGCTGGAGGGGACGGGCTACCGCGCGGTCGCGGTTGACGATCGCAGCTATCGGATCGTGCGGGCCCCGCGGCTTGTCGTTCATCCGCGCCTTTTGGCGCGCAGGACGGCGGAACCAGTATCGGGCGATGACATCATCGTGACTGCGGGTAAGCAGAAATCCAGCTTGCTGCGGTTCCCCGGCAGTGTGCTGATGGTCGGCGGCTTTTCGCCGGGCGCTTTGGCGGGACGGTCCATCGATATGGACGAGGTCGCCCGGGGCACCCCGGTGTTGCAAAACACCGAGTTGGGCGTCGGCCGCAACAAGATCTTTATTCGCGGCGTCGCTGACAGCAGCTTCAACGGTGCCACGCAATCGACCGCCAGCATTTATTTCGACGAGGTCCCGCTGGGATATTCGGGCCCGGAGCCCAGCCTCAACCTGTACGACATGAAGGGCGTGGAGGTGCTGGAGGGGCCACAGGGCACCTTATACGGATCGGGGGCGATCGGCGGGATCATACGGCTGACCCCCAATCCGGTTGATTTGCGCAGGGCTTCGGCGTCGCTGAGCAGCGGCGTGACCGCAACCCAAGGCGGTGCAGGCGGTTTCGATGTGGCCGGAATGGCCAATTTGCCGCTGGTCGAGGAGCGGGTGGGCCTGCGCGTCGTTGGCTATCGCGATCGCGACGGCGGTTTTATCACCGATCGCACAAGAAAACTCTCGAATATCAACCGCACCGATACGGTTGGCGGGCGTGCGACGCTTGCGATCGATCCGGGCGACGGATGGGGCGTAGAACTTGGCGGACTGGCCCAGCGAATTGAGGCTGCCGATGCGCAATATGCCGAGCAAACCGTCGGCCCACTCGCGCGGCGCTCCCTGGCGCAGCCTTATAGCAGCGAGATCAAACTGCTGCGGGGCGTCCTGCGCAAACATTGGGACAGCGGGCTCGATCTGATTTCGGCGACCGGTTATGTCGAATTGCAGACGTCGGACACTTTCGATGCGACCCGCGCGATCGGCAGCAAAGGGCCGACGATCTATACCAATGCGCAGTCGAATGCCTTGTTCGTGCAGGAGGCGCGCTTGTCGCGCGCGGTGCCGGATCATATCGGCTGGTTGGTTGGCGTCGCGTTTTTGCATGATCGCGATATTCAGGCGCGCGCGCTCGGCCCGCCGGACCAGCCGCTTGATATCATCGGTGTCACCAATATGACGGACAGCCTCTCGGCCTTTGGCGAGGCGAGCTGGCCAGTGTCCTCGCGCCTCACGCTCACGGCGGGAACGCGTTTTACCACCGCCCGTACGGACGGTGAGCCGTCGGTGCGCCCGCGCAACAACAGTTTCATCAAAGGGCGCGCGACGCGACGCGTCGATCCGACCCTCGGGCTGTCCTGGCTGATCGATAAGCGCACGGCGGTGTTTGCGCGGGTGCAGTCGGGGTATCGCACCGGGGGGCTCGCGGTGGCGACGGGGGTCGGGCGGGTTCTTGATTTCCGTTCCGACTCGATTTTGGTCGGCGAGGTCGGCATCCGCAAGCAACGCACGGGTCCGACGGGCCTGGAACTGACCACCGCCGTGTCCTATGCGCGGTGGCGCAACATTCAGGCCGATCTCTACAACACCCGAGGCCAGCCCTATACGGCCAATATCGGCGATGCCGACATTGTCGGGCTGGAGGCTTCGGGAGATTGGGCGATCGTGCGCGGGCTGCACGCCAATTTCGCCTTTCTCTACACCTATAACGTCGTCGACGGCCCGCTCGCGCAATTGTCGGTCCGCGCCAATCGGCGATTGCCGGAGACCCCCGCTTTTGCTGGCAATGCGGGGCTAAGCTACCACTGGATGCGCGGTCGCGAATCGAGCTTCAGCGCGGGGGTGTCGGGTCGCTATGTCGGGCGGTCTCTGCTCGGCACCGGGGACTTTCTGGATGTTAGCCAAGGCAAATATAGCGTGCTGGATGCGCAAATCGGCTGGCACTGGCGCAATCTCGATGTGTCGCTGAGCGGCGACAATCTTGCCAATGCGACGGCCAATCGCTTTGCGCTTGGCAACCCGACCATTCTCGCCACGCGGCAGCAAACGACGCCGCTGCGCCCGCGCAATGTTCGCTTGGGGGTATCGATCGCCTGGTAACCTAATGGGCCGTTCGCAATCGTCGCAGACCTTATTGCGGCCGCGTGGAGACGGGGATGTTGCCGGGGTGGTAGCGTTGCTCGATGTGGTTCGCCAAGTCGGCCGGGTAGAAATAGACCGGGCGCAGAGCGCCTGCCGCATAGCGCGCGGCTTGATCGTTGAAATGCGGCGAGGCGGGATCGCCGCTCTCCCCGCCCGCGGTCACCGCCCAGGCGCGCAGCTTCGGACCGAATTCAACCACCGCGACAAAGCTGTTGCCGCTCGATCCATAGAGTTTCCGGGTATTGGGATAGGGCTTGGTGCCGAAGGACGCGAGGCTGCCCCATTGCGCGGACGCGAACGGCACGGGAATGCTGGGCTTGGCATCATCAAAGTGCGGGGCAACGGCATCGTCGAGCCGCTGGAAACGGTTGATCTTGCCCCAGCCGACGCGCCAGTCGCCAAAGTCGCGGTTCAACTGGTCCACCGCCTCGCCAAGTGCGGCGAGCTTGCGATCCGCGGACACCTGCGTGGCGATCGCGGCGGGCACGTTGATCTGCTCGGACTGGATGAAGCTGCCCACGTCGCGCCACATCCGGCCACCCCACAGCACGCCGAGCGTCGTCGCCACCGAGTCCGCGCCCCAGCGATGATCCCACGCCTTCAGCGTCGCGATCGGCTCTGCGAGTTTGGCGCGACGCGGGTCGGTGCTGGGCAGCGCATCATAGGCCTTTACCAGCGGCGGAATCAGCTCGGCAAAGGCGGGGAGATAGCTGTCATAGGCGGCGGCGATCAGCCGCTGCGGCGTAAAATCGCGATGGCCGGTCAGCAGCAGATCGGCATGGACGCCGCGCTGGTTCGGGCCGAACTGATCCATATACCGCGGATAGTCCTTCGCTTTGGGGCTGTCCGGCCCAGCGGCGCTCCACGGCCAGTCATTGGTGTTGCGCACCCAGCCGGTGCCGGGATTGATTACATTGGGAAGCGAGGCGACCGTGTGCAGGCCTTTCCAGTCGGTCGCCGGGTCGGCCCCGTCGACCGCCTTGGTATAGTCGAAGCGGTCGTCGCGCACGGGCACGAATTGCGGGTGAAGATAGGCGATTTCGCCCTTGGCGTCGGCGAACAGCGTGTCGTTGGATGAATTGGCCTGGCGCTCGGCAACCTTCCTATAGCTGGCGAGATCGTGCGCCTTGGTGCGCAGCCAGCTTTGTTCGAGTGCGGCGACCGGCTTCCACATCAACGCCTCGGCAATCCATTTGCCGCCGCGTTCGGCGACGATCGGGCCGTGGTGTGAGGCGTACGTGGTGAAGCTGCGCGATGCGAGCGTCCCGTCGGGCAAGCGATAGGCAAGGGTGATCGGATTGGTGCGATAAGGGCGGACGTCCTTGCCATAGACGTAGAACCGCCCGGAGCGGGTCAGTGCGGTTTGTTCGGCAAATTCATCGACATTGTCGACGCCGGACGAGGTGTGCATCCACCCGGCTTGCTCGTTAAAGCCCTGATAGATGAAGAACTGCCCCCAGGTGGAGGCACCATAAGCGTTCAGCCCCTCACCGCTGGTCATTTGCAATTCGGACCGGAAATAGAAGCTGGTGTGCGGATTGATCAGCAGCAGCGCGTGGCCGTCCACGGTGTTTTTGGGAGCGATGGCGATGCCGTTGGATCCGCGCGGCTCGCGCGGCACCGGGCCGACATCTTCCGCCGCCACGGCGATCTTCTGTCCGCCATAGAAAGCGGCGAGGTCGGCCAGCGAAATGCGTTCGATATCGCCACCGATGCTGCCCTCGGTGAAGGACAGCGCCATCCACGGTTCAAAGTGCGTCAGCACCTTGGGATGCACTTGCGGATGCGTCGCCAGATAATAGTTCAGCCCATCGGCCCAGGCGGTCATCAGCCGTTGCAGCCAATCGGGGCTGGCGCGGTATTGCGCCTGCAGATCGACCGGATCGACATAGAGCCGCTGGCGCAAATCGGCCCAGATCGCGCCTTCGCCTTCGGCCTCGGCGGTGCGGCCAAGCGCGGTCAGGTAATTGGCTTCGATCCGGCTGAAATCGTCCTCCGCTTGCGCGTAGGTCGCGCCGAACACGGCATCGGCGTCGCTTTGGCCGACGACATGGGCGATGCCCCATGTGTCTCGGGTGATCGTGACGCGCGCGGCTTGCTCCTGCCAATGCGCCTGGTCGCTCTGCGCGGGTGCCGCAGCGGTGACCAGGAAAGCGGTGGCTGCCAGCAGCGCGCGGGCGGATCGGACGGTGCTCATGCGGGGGAGGCTATCGGGCATTATCCGCGACGACAATCACCGTCTGGCGGCGGATGCTGCAAATCTGTGGTCCAATCTCGCGCCCGGCTCGGGACGCGGCCCGCGCCGCTGACGACAGACCCCTTTGGCCTGGCGATAGTGCGGGAGGTGCTTGTAATAATAATGACCTTTATCAGGCATATAGCCAAATCAATTCGGTATTTTACGGATGCTCTATTGCATTGGCGCACCGTCATTCTCATTTCTACACACAATTACGAGCAGGCCTGCCGGAGAAGCGGGCTGCGTGGCGGGGGTGCATTCAGACCATGATGCTCGTAGGGATCAAAGCGCCGATGACCGTAATGCCTGGCCGTATGGGCTTGATCCCGTTAGCGACCGCGATTGTGGCTCTGGCCGCCTGTTCGTCAAAGGCCCCGCCGCCACCGCCAACCCCGCAGGTCAGCGTAGCGTTGCCGCTGCAACGCGATGTCGTCGACTGGGATGAATATGTCGGTCGGTTCGAGGCGATTCAGGACGTTCAACTGCTCCCACGCGTGTCCGGCACCATCGACCGCATCTTTTTTGCCAACGGTCAGCGCGTGCGGGCTGGTGAGGCGCTGTTCACGATCGACCCACGCCCTTATGCCGCAGCACTGGCGCAAGCGCGCGCGCAGGTTGCCAAGGCGCAGGCGGCGCTGACCAACGCGCAATCCGAATTGGCGCGCGCGGATAAGCTGCTGGCCGCCGAAGCGATCAGCAAGGAAGAATATGAGACCAAGCTTGCCGCGGTGCGCACCGCGCAGGCCGATTTGGGTGCTGGCCGCGCCAATGTGACGACGGCTGAGCTCAATCTTGGCTTCACCACGGTTCGTTCGCCGATCACCGGGGTCGTTTCGGATCGCCGCGTGAGCAAGGGCAATTACGCGACGGCAGCGACGACGGTGCTGACACGCGTGGTGTCGACCGATCCGATCTGGTTCTCGTTCGAAGGCGCGGAAAGCTTTTATCTGAAATATCTGCGCCAGGCCAAAACGGGCGAGCGTGGTTCCTCCCGCAATACCCCCAACCCGGTCGAGGTCCAGCTCGGCGACGAGAAGGGGTATCGCTGGCATGGGCGTATGGAATTCGTCGACAATGCGGTCGATCCCAATTCGGGCACGATCCGCGCGCATGCCGTCATCGCCAATCCCGATGGTTTCTTGACGCCGGGGCTGTTCGGCCGGGCGCGGTTGCTCGGATCGGGCCATTATCATGCGATGCTGGTGCCCGATGAGGCGATTCTCACCGACCAGACCCGCAAGCTGGTTTATGTCGTCGGACAGGATGGCAAGGTTGTCGCGCGTCCGGTTGAAACCGGCCCGCAAGTGGAGGGGTTGCGCGTCGTCAAATCCGGCCTCGCACCGACCGAGCATGTCGTGATCGACGGCATTACGACGTTGCAACCGGGCATGGCGGTGAAGCAGAATTTGGTGAAGATGCGGCCAAAGGCGGCCGATACAGCGCCGCAATCCACCCAGGAAACAGCCCCGCCCGCTTCTGACGCAACCGCCAATTAAGGCCCCGCGCTCGTGAAATTTCCCCATTTCTTCATAGATCGACCGATCTTCGCGGCGGTGCTGTCGATCCTGATCGTCGTGTTCGGCGTGGTCGTGTATCCGTCGCTGCCGGTCGCGCAATATCCCCAGATTGCGCCCCCAACCGTGGTGGTGAGCGCGACCTTCCCCGGCGCGAATGCGGAGACGCTTGCCGAAACCGTCGCCGCGCCGCTCGAGGAATCGATCAACGGCGTCGAGAACATGATCTACATGTCCTCCTCGGCCACCGGGGACGGGTCGCTGGCGATTACGGTGACGTTCAAGCAAGGCACCAATGTCGATCAGGCACAGGTGCTGGTGCAGAACCGCGTTTCCACAGCGGAACCGCGCCTGCCCAACGAAGTCCGCCAGATCGGCGTGACGGTGCGCAAGAATTCGCCCGACATCCTGTTGGTGGTCGCGCTGACATCACCCGACGGGTCGTTGAACGAGTCCTACGTGTCGAATTATGCGACCACGCAAATCATCGACCGGATTTCGCGTATTCCCGGCGTCGGTGGCGTGCGCAGTTTCGGCGGGCGCGATTACAATATGCGGCTGTGGATCGATCCCGATCGCGCCGCCGCGCGCAATCTGACGGTCGATGAAATCGTCGCCGCTGTCAGCGCGCAGAACGTGCAGGTTGCCGCCGGTGCCGTGGGTGCTCCGCCGTTCAATCAGGGCGGCACCGCCTTCCAGCTTGGCATCCAGGCGACGGGGCGACTGACCACGCCCGATCAGTTCGGCGAAATCATCATCAAGCGCGACACGCAGGGGCGGCTGACGCGGCTGCGCGATGTCGCGCGGATCGAGCTGGGCGCGCAGGACTACACGATCAACGCCGCGCTCAACGGCAAGCACATGACCGCGCTCGGCATCACGCAATTGCCCGGATCGAATGCGCTGAGCACGGCCGAAGCGGTGAAGGCCGAGGTCGCCCGTGCCGCGAAGAGCTTCCCGCCCGGCCTGAGCTATTCGATCCCGTATAATCCCACGGAATATATCCAGGCGTCGATCGAGGCGGTCGAACATACGCTGGTCGAGGCGCTGGTGCTGGTCGCGCTGGTGGTTTTGCTGTTCCTGCAAAGCTGGCGCGCGGCGATTATCCCGATCGTGGCGATCCCGGTGTCGCTGATCGGCAGCCTGGCCGTGCTTGGCGGTTTCGGGTTCAGCCTCAACAACCTCTCGCTGTTCGGGATGGTGCTGGCGATCGGCATCGTGGTCGATGACGCGATCGTGGTGGTCGAAAATATCGAACGCTTGATGGAGGAGGAGGGGCTGTCGCCCCGCGAAGCGGCGCATAAGACGATGGACGAGGTGTCGGGCGCGTTGATCGCTATCGCGCTGGTGCTGTGCGGCGTGTTCATTCCGACCAGCTTCATTCCCGGCATTTCCGGCCAATTCTATCAGCAGTTCGCCCTGACGATCGTGTCGGCGACGGCAATCTCGGCGTTCGTGTCGCTGACCTTATCGCCAGCGCTGGCGGCAATGGTGCTCAAGCCCAAGCATGATGGGGAACCGAAGCCTGGGTGGCGTGGGCTGGGCACACGCTTTGCGCGCGGCTTCAACCGTGGCTTTGACTGGCTCGGTCGCACCTTCGGCAAGTTCACTGCGCGCGCGGTTCGCAGCCTCGCGATCATCGGAATTGCCTATATCATCCTGATCGGCCTTGCCGGGTGGCGCTTCACCGCAACCGCGACCGGGTTCATCCCGGCGCAAGATCAGGGCTATCTGATCGTCGCGGCGCAGTTGCCGCCGGGCTCGTCGCTGCAAAGAACGACCGAATTGATCCAGCGTGCGAGCGAAATCGCGCACAAGAATCCGGCTACACGCGACACCGTTGCCTTTTCCGGCCTCGACGGGGCGACGTTCTCGACCGCCTCGAATGGCGGCGCGATGTTCATCACGCTCAAGCCCCGCGCTGATCGCGCCGATGCAAACGTCATCGCCAACCAGATGCGGCAAGCCTTCGCCCCGCTTTCGGGCGGGTTGCTGCTGGTGATTCCGCCGCCCCCAGTGGCCGGCATCGGCACCGGTGGCGGTTGGAAGATGCTGATCGAGGATCGCTCCAACCTCGGCTATAAGGCGCTGGAAGGGGCCGCCTTTGGCATGATGATGAAGGCCAACCAGACTCCGGGGATTACCTCTGCCTTCACCACCTTCAACACCCGCACGCCGCGTCTGTTCGCCGATATCGACCGGGAGCGCGCCGAGCAGATGGGCGTGCCGGTGTCGAACGTGTTCTCGACGCTTGGGACGTATCTCGGCTCGGCCTACATCAACGACTTCAACTATCTTGGCCGCACTTACCGCGTGACCGCGCAGGCGGATGCACCGTATCGCGACCAAGTGTCTGACGTCGGGCATTTGCGGACGCGATCGGCGGCGGGCAATATGGTGCCGCTGGATGCGGTGATGACGCTGCGCAACGATAGCGGGCCGTACCGCGTGGTGCGCTACAATCTCTATCCGGCGGCCGAGCTGCAGGGCGATACCGTGCCCGGCTATTCCTCCGGGCAAAGCCTGCTGACCATGGCGCGGTTGGCCGACCAGATCCTGCCCAAGGGCATGAGCTATGAATGGACCGAAATCGCCTTCCAGCAAACGCAGGCGGGCAATACCGGCTCGCTGGTGTTCGGCTTGGCGGTGCTGTTTGTGTTCCTGCTGCTCGCGGCCAATTATGAAAGCCTGGTGCTGCCGTTCGCGGTGATCCTGATCGTGCCGATGTGCTTGCTCGCGGCGATTGTCGGCGTGAACATCATGGGGATGGACAACAACATCCTGACGCAGATCGGTCTGGTCGTGCTGATTGGTCTGGCGGCAAAGAACGCCATTCTGATCGTCGAGTTTGCGCGTGCAAACGAAGACCAGGGGATGGAATTGCACGCAGCGGCCGAACACGCCGCCGAGCAGCGCCTCCGCCCGATCGTGATGACCTCGATTGCGTTCATCCTCGGCGTGTTGCCGCTGGTGATCAGTTCGGGGCCTGGCTCGGAAATGCGCAAGGCTTTGGGCGTGGCGGTCTTCTTCGGGATGATCGGCGTGACGACCTTTGGCCTGCTGTTCACCCCGAGCTTCTACGTCATCAGCCGCAAGGGCGGGGACTGGATTACCAGCAAGCTCCGCCGCAAGCCGCGCGCGGTGGCGACGGTCGACCATATCGAGGGTAATCCGGCATGACCCGCATGGTGCGTATCCTCGGCCTGACGCTGCCGGCGCTGGCCTTGTCGGCCTGCGTCGTCGGCCCCCATTACAGCCCTCCGACCACGCCTGTGCCGGCCAAGGGCGGCGGCTTTGTGGAAGCAAGCCACAGCGCCGCGATTGCGGCAACGCCACTGCCCGACCATTGGTGGCGGCTCTATGACGACCCGTCGGTCGACCGGCTGGTCACCGAAGCATTGGCGCACAATACCGATATCCGGGTGGCTGCCGCCAATCTCGAACGCGCGCGCGCGGTCTTGTCCGAACAAACCGGCCCACGCTTGCCGACCACCAGCCCGAGTGCGCAATATAGCCGCCAACAGGCCAATAGCGCGAGCGCGGCGGCCTTTGGCGGCGCTGCCGCCGCGCCGCAGACCTTTCGCTTCGACAGCTTCAAGCTGGGCTTCGATGCGTCCTATGAGGTCGACCTGTTTGGCGGTGTGACGCGCGCGATCGAGGCGGCGCGCGGCGATGCGCAGGCGGCCCAGGCGCAGCTAGATGCGGCGCGCGTGTCCGTCGCCGCCGAAACCGCCCGGGCCTATGCCAGCGCGTGCAGCAATGCCGCGCAACGCGCAGTCGCGATCGAGACGGTGGCGTTGCAACAGCGCACGCTGGGGCTGACCAACACATTGTTCACCGCAGGGCGCGGCACGCGGCGTGATGTGGAACGCGCCGATGTTCTGCTCGCGCAGACGCAGGCGAGCATTCCGGGCTTTGAGGCCGAACGGCGCGCGTCGCTTTATGCGCTCGCGGTGTTGACCGGTCTGCCGCCCGAGCAAGTCGATGCCGCCGCCGATGCGTGCAAGGCACCCCCGACGATGCGCACCGTTGTACCGGTCGGCGACGGTGCTGCGCTGATCGCGCGGCGCCCCGATGTGCGCGCCGCCGAGCGTACGCTTGCGGCGGATACGGCGCGGGTCGGGGTGGCGGTGGCCGATCTCTATCCCAAAATCTCGTTGCTCGGCAGCATTGGCCTCAACGCCACGCGCGGTAGCCAGTTGTTCAAGAGCAGCGCGGCCAATTATTCGTTCGGGCCGCTCATTTCGTGGAGCTTCCCCAACCAGACCGTCGCCCGCGCGCGCATCCGCGAGGCGCGCGCCGGTGCCGATGCCAGCCTTGCCACGTTCGATGGCAAGGTGCTCGGCGCGCTGAGCGAAGTGGAGCAAGCGCTCGCGCGCTATGCCGGGGCGCTGGAGCGCAACGCCGCGCTGCGCCGCGCCGAAGCGGCAAGCACGTCGGCCGCCAAGCTGTCGCAAGTCCGGTTCACCTATGGAGCGGACAGTTTTCTGCTGCTGATCGAGGCCGAGCGGGACCGTGCCGATGCGCGCGCCGCTTTGGCGCAATCGGATGCGGCGGTGGCCGATGCACAGATCAGCCTGTTCAAGGCGCTGGGCGGTGGCTGGGAGGACGCGCCCGCGCCAACGCGGCGCGAGGCCCCAGCCCCATAATGCACACCATCCGCAGCGCCCTGTTCATGCCGGCGTCGAACGCCCGCGCGATCGAGAAGGCGCGGAGCCTGGCGTGCGATGCGGTGATCCTCGATCTGGAGGACGCCGTCGCGCCCGAGGCCAAGGCAAGCGCCCGCGCCCAGGCGTTGCAAGCGGCGGCGGACGGTGGGTTTGGCGGGCGGACGCTGGCGCTGCGGGTCAACGCGCTCGACAGCGAATGGGGCATTGCCGATTGTGAGGCGGCGCGGGACGCGGGCTTTGACGCGGTCGTCCTGCCCAAGGTTTCCAATCCAGATGACCTGTCGGCGGCGCGCGCGTTGCTGGGGGATGTTCCGCTGTGGGCGATGATCGAGACGTGCGCGGCGATGCTCGCTTTGCCGGCGATCGCCGCGACGCGCGGGCTGGAGTGCCTGATCGCGGGCACCAATGATCTAGCCAAGGACATGCGCTGCACGCCCGGCGCGGACCGCCTGCCGCTGCTACCGCATCTCACCGCGATCGTCACGGCGGCGCGCGCGCACGGTCTGATTGCGCTCGACGGCGTGTCGAACGTACTCGCCGAGACGCCCGAACTGGCCGCGGAATGCGCGCAGGGGGCGGCCTTCGGTTTCGACGGGAAGACGCTGATCCACCCGGCGCAAATCGCGCTCGCCAACCGCGCCTTTGCGCCGTCCGCCGAGCGGGTTGCGTGGGCGCAAGCGGTGATCACAGCCTTTGCCCAGCCCGAAAACGCCGACAAAGGCGCGATCCGCGTCAACGGCGAAATGGTAGAACGGCTGCACCTGAGCGAAGCCGAGCGGATCGTAACGCTCGCACGCTGAAGTACGCGGCGCAGCCGCTTTCCAGCCGTCTTCGTGGCTTTGTGCCTTTGTGCGAAAAATAGCCTCGCACGAAGGCACAAAGCCACGAAGATAGAAGCGTTATTTGCCCAGCACGCGCCCGGCCACCGCATCCAGCATCGCCAGCACCGCAGGATCGCGCGACGCGGGGGCGGTGATCAGCGCGTGGTCGAGCACGGTGTCGAGCGGGGAGGGCGTGCGCTCGCTCGGCAAGGCGGCAACGAGCTGCGCCAGCGCCTTGCGCGCGATTTCGCCGTTCGCGCCCATTTGCTTGATGACTTCGGCCACCTCGACAAAGGCGGCTTCCTCACGCCAGCAATCATAGTCGGTGACCATGCCGATCAGCGCATACGGCATCTCCGCCTCGCGGGCGAGCTTGGCTTCGGGCATCGCGGTCATGCCGATCACGTCGGCACCCCATTGACGGTAGAGCAGGCTTTCCGCGCGGCTCGAAAATTGCGGGCCTTCCATCGCCAGATAGGTCGCACCCTTGGTCACCGCGCCGCCCGCTGCCGCAACCGCCTCGGCCGCATAACCCGACAGGCGCGGGCAGACCGGCTCGGCCATAGACACATGCGCGACCATGCCGGTGCCGAAGAAGCTCGATGTGCGCGCGACGGTGCGATCGATGAATTGGTCCACCACCACGAAATGCCCCGGCGGCAGTTCCTCGCGCAGCGAGCCGATCGACGAAATGGCGATGATGTCGGTGCAACCGCTGCGCTTCAGCGCATCGATATTGGCGCGGAAGTTGAGCTCGGACGGGCTGATGCGGTGCCCGCGGCCATGGCGCGGCAGGAAGACCAGTTCGACATCGCCGATCGACCCGAACAGCAATTCGTCCGACGGCTGTCCCCATGGCGTATCGACGCGGTGCCAGCGCGGATTGTGCAAGGCGTCTATCGCGTAAAGGCCCGATCCGCCGATGACGCCCAGTTTCCACTTTCCGCTCATGCGGCATTCCCTTCCTGTGTTTCCAACCGTGTGAGCCACGCCTGCGCCTGTTTGGGTTCGCCGACGGCGTGTCCGGGCACGGGACCGCGCGATGCAACAAAATCCGCATGGAGTGCAAAGGGCGGCAGGGACAATTGTGCGCGCACGTGATCGGCGGCCTCGCCCAATTCGGTCAACTCCAGCACAACGGGGGCAAATTTGGCAGCGTGCGCGCGGTCCTTGTTATGGCCGAACAAGCCCCATTGGCCCGCCGCCGTGCGCCGCAGCGCGGCGACGAGCAGCGCGCGATACTCGGTTTCGATTTCAGCGCGACGGTCGTCGAGCCGGGCGAGGCGGTCTGCTTTTGCCATGGCTCAGACGACCGTCATGTCGCTTTGGTAATGATGCCAGGCGAAGATCGCGGCGGCACCGCGATGCGGACGCCACGCCTCGGCCAGGTCGCGCACCAGCTTCTCGCCCGGGCGCGCTTCGTGGCCGAGAATGCGGCCGATCTCGATCTGCACCGCCAGATCGCCCGCAGGCCAGATGTCGGTGCGGCCCTCGGCGAACAGCAGATAGATTTCGGCCGACCAGCGCCCGATGCCCTTGACCGCGACCAACTTGGCGATCGCCTCTTCGTCATCGGCGGGCAGATGGTGCAGGTCGAGCTCGCCGCTCGCCACCAGCGCGGCAAGGCTGCGCGCATAGCCGGCTTTCTGGCGCGACAGGCCGGCCTCGCGCAGCGTCTCGTCGGTCGCGCTGGTGATGGTGGCCGGGTCGTCGAGTGAACCGACCAGCCCTTCCAGCTTGTTCCACACGCTTTGCGCGGCCTTGGTGCTGACCTGTTGCCCGATGATCGTGCGCAGCAGCGTGGCATAGCCGCGCTCGCGCAGACGCGGTTCGGGATAGCCGACCCGGGCGAGTGCTGCCGCGAAGGCGGGTTCGCGTTCCGCCAGCGCGTCCAGCGCGGTTTTCAACTGATCGGCGCTGAGGCCCATGCGGTGATACCTTGATCGGGGCCGCATCTGGCGGCATGGCGGTGGGGACAGTCGCTATCGCAAAGGATCGTTCATGCCCAAGCTTATCGTCGTGACCCGCGAAGGGGAAGAACGGGAAATCGAAGGCGATGCCGGCCTTTCGGTGATGGAAGTGATCCGCGACGCCGGGATCGATGAAATTCTGGCGTTGTGCGGCGGCTGCTGTTCGTGCGCGACCTGCCACGTTCATGTCGACCCGGAATTTGCGGCCAAACTGCCCAAGATGAGCGAAGACGAGAACGATCTGCTCGATTCCTCCGCCGACCGCGACGCGACCTCGCGCCTGTCGTGCCAGATCGAACTGACCGATGCGCTGGACGGGCTGAAGGTCCGCATCGCCGCCGAGGATTGAGGCGACACGCGGGCGGCGCTGCCGCCGCCCGCGCCGCTATTTGAAGCGCAACACCGCGGTTGGCGCATCCTTGGTGGTTGGCGTCGCCTTCCACGTCACGGTCTTGCGCGTCCCCGTCGTCACCGCGCCTTCTTCCTGATTCTGGCTGACGATCTCGGCATCGGTGTCGAGCGTAAAGGTGCCGTTGAGCTGACTCGTCGGGCCCTTGTCGGTCATGCCGCCTGCCAGCCCCTTGCTGGCATCGCTTTGATTGGCATAGCCCGGTGCCTTGATCCGCACCGTATTGTTCGTCCGCACTTCCAGCGCGATGAATGGGAACAGCACTTCGGCGTCGAGGTTGTACGGCCACAGAAAACCGCGATCGAGCGTGCCGGAAATGGCATAATCGATGCTGAACTTGCCATCGCCGAGATAGGTCACCTTGCGATAGCCAATTTCCTTGGCGAGCGTCGTGGCGATCGCGCGGTTCTTGGCGTCGGTTGCGGCTTTGCCGTCGGGCTCGGCGGGCTTGGTGTCCTTCGGGACGGGTTTGCGCTTGGCGATTTTCTGGAGCGTGGGTGCTTCATCGTCGGTGGCGGCGGGGTCGGTATCCTTGGCATCGCTGTCGCCGCCATCCTTCATGCCCTTGGCGAACTCGCCGCCCAGATCGACCGCGATCACCTCCCCGACATAGGTGAAGGTGAAGTGGCGGTCGGCGTCGATCCGTAAGGTCGACACGAAAGTGCCGGGGGTCAGCACGCAGCTTGCTAGCGCGAACGGCAACAGCAGCACGCCGAGCAGCTTTGGTGTCAGCCGCCGCGCGAGACGTGCCGCCATGTCGAACCTCCCGTTCAGCGTGACGCCACCGCGTACAGCGCGATGGCCGCTGCGTTCGACACGTTCAGGCTTTCGACCTTATGCGAGATCGGCAGGCGCGCAAGCTCGTCGCAATGCGATGCCGTATTCTGCCGCATCCCTTCGCCCTCTGCTCCCAGCACCAGCGCGACGCGCTGCGTGCCCATCGCCTGGGTCAAGGTCTGCGTGGCCTCGCCGGTCAGCCCGACGCGCCAGAAACCGGCTTCGGCGATCTCCTCGAGCGCGCGCGCGAGGTTGACGACGCGCACCCACGGGACGATTTCGAGCGCACCCGAGGCTGCCCGCGCGATCGTGCCCGATTCGGGGGGCGCGTGGCGGTCGGGTGTGACGATGCCGAGCGCATCGAACGCAGCGGCCGAACGCATGATCGCGCCAACATTGTGCGGGTCGGTCACCTGGTCGAGCACCAGCAACGGGCGCTGATCGCCTTCGCCCTGCTGCAGCAAATCGCCGAGCCAGATATCTTCCAGCGGATCGACTTCGGCCACCAGCCCCTGATGCGGCGCGTCGCCTGGCACCAGCCGCGCGAGATCGGTGACATCGGCATAGACGATCGGGATCACCGGCGGGATGTCGAGGCTGGCGGCGGCTTCGCGCGTCACCCAGAGCTTGCGCACCACGCGTTCGGGGTTGGCGAGCGCTGCGGTGACGGCATGGCGTCCCCAGAAGCGCGGGCGACCGGCGGGGGCCTGTGACGGGCGATGTCCACGGCGCGCCATCAGTTGGTCTCCACGATCGAAAGGCGGGTCAGCACAGGGGTAGGGGAAAGCGATACGGACACGGGTTTATTCATCCTCGTCGGAATAAGCGAAAGGCTCGGTCACCGCCGGTTTGGTCGGCAAAGGCGGGCGGGGCAGGGCCTTTTCGGCATTGGCGGCATTGACCAGGAACGACGCAAGAATGGTCGCGGCCTGGCGCATATCATTGCCCTTCAAATGGTCGAAGGTGTCGATGCTGGAATGGTGGACGCGGCTGTCATAGTCGAGCGGATCCTGGATGAACTGGAAGCCGGGCGCGCCGACTGCCTGCATGAAGACATGGTCGGTGCCGCCGGTGGTGCGGATGACGACGTCCTTCGCTCCCATCGGCCCGAACGGCGCGAGCCACTCGCGGAAGATCGGCACCACCGCCGGATTGTTCTCGGCATAGATACCGCGCACCTTGCCCGAACCATTGTCGAGGTTGAAATAGGCGGCGAGATCGCCCCAGCCGGGCTTGGGCGTGATCGGCCAGCGGTTCGACCAGCCCATGTACAGCGCAAGCCCGGTCTGCTTCGGGTCGCTCGGGTTGCCGCGCGTGGCGAGGTGGCTTTCGACATAGGAGAGCGAGCCGAGCAGCCCCTGCTCCTCGCCCGCCCACAAGGCGAAGCGAATCGTGCGCTTGGGGCGGATGCCGGTCTTGGCGATGATGCGCGCGGCTTCCATCACCATCGCGGAGCCGGCGCCATTGTCGGCCGCGCCATCACCCGCAACCCACGAATCGAGATGCCCGCCTGCCATCACATACCCGGCTTTGGGGTCCGTTCCGGGGATTTCGGCGATGATGTTGTAGGCGCGCGTGTCGCTATCGTCGAAGCGCACGTCGCTGTTGATCTCGACCGTCGGCGCGGGGCCGATCTTGGCGAGGCGGGCGAGGCGGCGATAATCCTCGGCGGCGATTTGCACGGCCGGCAGCGAGGGCGTATCGCCGACGCCGAAAGTATAGCCTTCGCCGCTGACCAATTTGCCGTCGCGATAGGCCATCGTCGCCATCGCGACCGCGCCCTCGCTCTTGAGGAAGGCATCGAGTTTCTTCGCAAAATCGAGCCGCTTCAGGCGGCGGTCGGCGGCTTCGGGATTGTAGGTAGGCTGCTGATATTGGTCGAGCTTGCCCAGTTCCTCACCGGTGTAGCGCTGGAAGGGGGCTTCACCCGGTTCGGATCCGGTGTTGGGCAGCGTGACCATGACGATCTTGCCCGACAATTTGCCGCGCCATTTGTCGAAATCGCGCACGCGCGCAATCGGCGCGACGATCACCGGTGCCGAAATCGGCCCGTTGGTGGCGGGTGTCCAGGCGATAGGGATCGCGGTGAGCTGGATCGGGCGCGGCGTCAGCATCTTCACGCTGGAGCTGACGATGGACCAGCCACGACCGAAATCGAAGCCTTCCTTGTGGACGTTCTTCAGCCCCCATTCGGTGAACTTGGCCTGAGTCCAGGCCTCCGCCGTGCGCATCGCGGGGGAGTTGGTCATGCGCGGGCCGATCGCGTCGGCGAGATGCTCGGCGGTCAGCATCACTTCGCTATGTGCAATGCCCTCGTCGATGATTCGCGCGGTTTGCGTGCGATCGACCGACTGGCCAAGCGCAGGCGCGGTCACGAGCGCCGCGCAGGTGGCGAGAAGCAAGACACGACGCATGATGAGACCCCCAACGAAAAATAGCTGTATCCGCGTGGGTATGCGCGGCGCGGCGCGGGCGCAAGGTCGGTCTTGGCACCGATGTCGTGACCTTAGCCGTTGACAGGGGCGCATGTCGTCGGCATTGGCACGCCTCGCTTTTTTGAAGCGACCATCCTTTCCCAAAGGATGCGCGCCTGGGGACAGGTGGCCGAGTGGTTAAAGGCAGCAGACTGTAAATCTGCCCGTGCAAGCGTACGCTGGTTCGAATCCAGCCCTGTCCACCAACCTTCTTGTCAGAAGGAAGCAAGCGATGAACCCGGTTTACACCGCGCTCGGAACGACGATTTTCGAAGCGATGTCGGCGCGTGCTCGGGCGACGGGGGCGATCAACCTTGGCCAGGGTTTTCCCGACGGGCGAGGCCCCGAGGATGTGCTCGCCGAAGCGGCGCGCGCGCTGATCGAGGAGTCGAATCAATATCCGCCAATGATGGGCACGGCTGCGCTGCGCCAGGCGGTGGCCGACCATTACCGCGTGCATCAGGGTCTCGACCTCGATGCGAGCGAAGTGATCGTCACGTCAGGCGCGACTGAGGCGCTGGCGGCGGCGATCTTTGCTTTGGTGTCGCCCGGCGACGAAGTGGTGATGTTCCAGCCGCTCTACGACGCCTATCTGCCGCTGGTGCGGCGCGCCGGCGGCGTGGCGAAGCTGGTGCGGCTCGAACCGCCCGAATGGCGCATCACCGCCGAGGCGCTGGCGGCGGTGGCGAGCGAACGCACGCGGCTGGTACTGCTCAACTCGCCGCTCAACCCGACTGGGACGATGATCGGGCCGGACGAACTGGCGCTGCTCGCCGATTTCTGCGTGGCCCACGATGCGATCGCAATCTGTGATGAAGTGTGGGAGCATGTCGTGTTCGACGGTCGGCAGCACCGCTCACTGATGGCGCAACCGGGGATGCGGGAGCGGACCGTCAAGATCGGCTCGGCCGGCAAGATCTTTTCGCTGACCGGGTGGAAGGTCGGCTGGCTGTGCGCCGCGCCTGCGATTTCCTCCGTGCTGGCCAAGGCGCATCAGTTCCTGACCTTCACCACGCCGCCCAATTTGCAGGCGGCAGCGGCCTTTGGGCTGGGCAAGGACATTGGCTATTTCGAGGAGATGCGCGCGGGCTATCAGCGCTCGCGCGATCGCCTGGCGGCGGGGCTGACCGGGCTTGGCTATCGCGTGCTGCCCAGTGCGGCGACCTATTTCCTCAATATCGACCTGGCCGCCTCCGGTGTCGACATGGACGACGTCGCGTTCGCGCGCTGGCTGCTGGAGGAGGCGGGCGTCGCGACGATTCCCGTGTCCGCTTTCTATGCCGAGAACGCCGTGCGCAGCGTCGTGCGGCTGTGCTTCGCCAAGCAGGATGCGACGCTGCATGCGGCGCTGGAACGGATGACGCGACGGCCGTAAAGCGCGCGCGTCAAATCGTCTCCAGCAACCCCCGCTCGGTCAGATAGCCGGTCACCAGCCGCGCTGGCGTCACGTCGAAGGCGGGGTTGGCGGCGTTCGAGGCGGTCACGCGAATGCGCCCGCCTTCGCCTGCGACATAGGTCACTTCGTCGCCCGAGCGCTCTTCGATCGGGATGTCCGCCCCCGTCGCGGTGCTCGCGTCGAAGGTGGTGTAGGGCAAAGCGACATAGAAAGGCACGCCAGTGTCCTTGGCGGCAAGCGCCTTCAGATAGGTGCCGATCTTGTTGCAGACATCGCCATTGGCGGTGACGCGGTCGGTGCCGACGATCACCGCGTCGACCTGGCCGGTCATCATCAAATGGCCCCCGGCATTGTCGGCGATGACGGTGTGCGGCACGCCATGCCCGGCCAGTTCGAAGGCAGTGAGCAGCGCGCCCTGGTTGCGCGGGCGCGTCTCATCGACCCAGACATGCACCGGAATCCCCGCGTCATGCGCGAGATAGATCGGCGCGGTGGCGGTGCCGTAATCGACCGTTGCCAGCCACCCGGCATTGCAATGCGTCAGGATGTTGAGCGGACGATCGGGGTTCTTCGCATGAAGCGCGCGGAACAGGTCGAGGCCGTGTTCGCCGATCGCCTGATTGAGCGCGACGTCCTCGTCGCAGATCGCGTCGGCGCGCGCAAAGGCGGCCTGCGCGCGCTCGGCGGCGGGGACGGGGCGGACGGCCTCCATCACTTTGTCGAGCGCCCATTTCAGGTTCACCGCCGTTGGGCGCGATTCGAGCAACAGCGCATAGGCCGCATCGAGCGCCGAGTCCGATCCGTCCTCAGCCAGCGCCATCGCCAGGCCATAAGCGGCGGTCGCGCCGATCAGCGGCGCGCCGCGCGTCCACATTTCGCGGATCGCCTGTTCGGCCGCGCGGGCGGAGCGGAGTTCGACCCATTTCACCCTCCAGGGAAGTTCGCGCTGGTCGAGGATGCGCGCGCCTGCGCCATCGGCGGTGCGGGTGATCGAGCGCTGATGAATACCTTCGAGGATCACAATCTCACGCCTCTATCGGGGAAGGGGTAATGTCATCGAAGCTGGCGATATCGCCCGCGTTCCCAGCGCGATCGATCAAGCGCGCCGCCATCCCCGCGCCGCGCGCGGCGGCGACTTCCTCGGGTGTATCGGACAGGAACAGCACATCGGCGGGCGCGATCCCGATCGCCTCGGCGATCTTGGCATAGGACGCCGCCTCGCGCTTCGGCCCGGTTGTCGTGTCGAAATAGCCCGAGAAGAGCGGGGTCAGATCCCCCGCTTCGCTATGCCCGAACAGCAATTTCTGTGCAGGGACCGAGCCCGAGGAAAAGACGTACAGCGCGATTCCCGCCGCGTGCCAGCGCTGCAAACCGGCCACCGCATCGGGATAGATGTGCCCGCGAAATGCACCGCTGACATAGCCATCGGCCCAGATCATGCCCTGCAGCGCCTTGAGCGGGGTCGCCTTGCGGTCCTCGTCGATCCAGCGCAGCAGCGTAGCGACCGCGTCGCCCGGCTCGGTCGCGGCGACTTCGGCGAGGATCGGTGCGGTTTCCGCCGGATGCGCGGCGACATAGTCGGCCAGGCGCGCGCGGGCATAGGGAAACAGCACCTCGGCGACGAAGGCGATGCTCGACGTCGTGCCCTCGATATCGGTGAGGATCGCCTTCACGCCAGTGCAGGCTCGAGCCGGGGGAAGCGATCGGCGATATCGCTGCCGGTAAACTGCGCGATCCACCCATCGGGATTGAGGAACAGTCGGATCGCGGTAAAGCGCGGTGCCGCCCCCATGTCGAACCAGTGGCGCATTCCGGCTGGCACCGAGATCAAATCACCCGCGCCGCACAGCATGGCGAAGACGCGCGAATCGTGGTGGAGCGTGAACAGCCCTTCGCCGTCGAGGAAGAAGCGGACTTCGTCCTCGGCATGGGTGTGTTCGGACAGAAATTTTTCGCGCAGCGTGGCGCGATCGGGATGGTCGGGCGTGATCCGCGCGACATCGATTGACTGATAGCCGCCCTCTGCGGTCAGCCGCGCCACTTCGTCGGCATAGACGGTTAGCGGGTCGCTGTCCGCCATGACTGGCTTAAGCGGCCAGCGTTCGAACCGGACCCCAGCCTCACCCAGCGCAGTCGCGATTTCAGCGGCGTCTGCGGTGTCGAGCAGCGGCGTCGCAGCATCCTCCGCGGCAAAGACTTGCAGGCGGCTCATCGAAAGCTCCTTTCGGCCAGTTCGGCGGCGATCATCCATTCGACCGCTTCGATCACGCGCTCGGCCTCGGCCATGTCCTGACCCCAGCCATACAGGCCGTGGCTGCGGATAAGATAGGCGGGGATCGCGCCGGGCACCAGCAACTGCGGGGTGATCGCCGCATCGAGCACCGCCATGTCCTGGCTGTTGGGCACAATCGGCAGCACCACCGACGTCTCATGCGTCGCGATACCGGGCAGGGCTTTGAGCATTTCGTGGCCGGTGAAGGTGTAGCCCGCGCCCGGTGTCGCGCGGCTAAGGCCAACGGCGGTGGCGGAATGGCTGTGCAGCACTGCGCCGCACGCGGGAAACAGGCGATAGAGCGCCAGATGCAGCGCGGTTTCGGCCGAGGGTTTCTTGCCATCGAGCGACACGCCCTCGGCGTCCACCCGCATCACATCCTCGCGCGTCAACCGCCCCTTGTGGCGACCCGATACGGTAACGGCGATACTGCCATCATCAAGCCGCGCCGAATAATTGCCGGATGTGGCGGGTGCCCAACCCTTGCCATCGAGCCACCGCCCGACCGCGACGATCGCGTCCTGCGCTTGCGAAAAGGAAAGCGTGCTCATGCGCTTACCGGGATGCGGGCTGGAGCGGGTAACGGGAATCGAACCCGTGTATTCAGCTTGGAAGGCTGCTGTACTACCATTGTACTATACCCGCTCGCCGGCTGCGCGCGCTCGTGCGGCGATGCGCCCGGTTAGCGTGGCCGACGCGCCGACGCAAGATGCGGGTGCGCGAGGGGTGGCGCACCTTCATCCATCGCTAACCATTTTCGCGCTACCAAGCGATCGATGTTTCATGACACCGCCCTCGCGCGCGCTGCCAAGGCAGCCGATCCCCGCCCGGCCTCCGCGGTCAGCACTGGCTGTGGCCTCGCGGGTCTCGGCGGTCTGTTCATATGGGTGGCGATCGCGCGCTATTTTGGCATGGACGGGCCGTATGCCGCGCTCGTCAACATCGCGGCGTGCGCGCTGCCGATGGTGCTGTGGGCGGTGCTGGTCGACAAGGTTCACCGGCGGGCCTCGACCGGGATCGACTGGAGCGCCCCAAAACCGTGGCGCGAAACGCTCGATGTGTCGTTGACCAAGCTTGCCGGGCTGTGGGCGACCTGGGCCGGCATTGCACTGATCTATGGCACCGGGCGCTTCTATTGGAGCAACCAATGGGGCGGCTTTCCCTTTGCGATGCAATGCTTCGGCGTTGCCGCACCGCTGCTGTTCGTCGGTTCGATCCCCTATGTGCTGTGGATCGATCGTCGGCTGGTCGCGCCCAAGGATGGCGCATGGGCGCTGGGCGCGTGGCTGATGGGGCTCGACGAGCCGATCGACCACGATGCGCTGTATAACCATTTGCGCAGTTGGGGCGTGAAGGCGTTTTTCCTGGCGTTCATGCTGGCGGTGGTACCGCCGGGCTTTGCCGGGTTCATCCACGGCAATGTCGCGGAGGTGCTGCACAATCCGGTGGCGCTGGCCAATTGGCTGATCGGTTTCATGTTCGTGATCGACTGCGCCTTTGCCACCGCCGGGTATATCCTCACCTTCCGGCCGCTCGATTCGCACATTCGCAGCGCCAACCCGTTTGCGGCGGCGTGGATGGCGGCGCTGATCTGCTATCCGCCCTTCACGCTGATGGCCGAAAACGGGCCGCTCGATTATCACCCTGGCACCTATGGCTCGGATGGCTGGTCGGTCTGGTTTGCCGGGCATCCGGTGCTGCTGGCAGCGATCGGCGCGGTGCTGGTCGGTCTAACCGCAATCTATGCCTGGGCGACGGTTGCCTTTGGGTTCCGGTTTTCCAACCTGACGCATCGCGGCATTTTGACGCACGGGCCGTATGCCTTTTCGCGCCACCCGGCCTATCTGTCGAAGAACCTGTTCTGGTGGATTTCGACGGTGCCGGTGCTGACGACGGGGTCGTGGCTGGATGCGGTGCGCGCCACGATCCTGATGGGGGTGGTCAGCGGCGTTTATTACTGGCGCGCCAAGACCGAGGAGCGGCATCTCGGCCTGGACCCGGCCTATCGCGACTATTCGGAATGGATGGCGCGCAACGGGCTGGTGCCGCGCTTCTTTGGGTGGGTCGCGGGCAAGCGCGCGGTGCGGGCCTAGCCGCGCGGTATCGGGGCATCCGAAGATGCCCCGAGGGTCCGCTCTCCGCAGATTGTCAGCGCGAAGACAGTTGGACCGGTCGCGCGGCTGCGCGGGCCAGCACGCGGTCGGCAATCTGATGCGACCAGATCGCGTCGCCCGTCGGCGTTTCCAGCATCTCATTGTCAAGCGCGCGGGCGCGACGGAAGGCGGTCAGTGCCTCGGCCGTGCGCCCGCTTCGCAAATACGCAGCGGCCAGTTCGATATGGCGTCCGCCATCATCCGGGTTGAGCCGAACCCGCGTTTCCAGCGTCGTAATGGCGTCCGCATTCTGCGCGGCCGCACTGGCTGACGGCGTTGCTGCCGTGGGGTTCGCCACTGCCGGTGCCGACAGCGGCGCCAGGACAAGCAAGCTCAAAGCGATCATTTTGGTCATGGGGTTCATCCTCTCACCGAGTCATTCGGTTACAGAATGATGACACTTATGAGGCACTTTTGTGAAGTGGTATTTTTGGATGAGAAAAAGGCACGACTTTTCGCACCCCGAAATCTCGGTAAGGCATTCAAAAATTATAAAAATTCCGGGGCCGTCAGCTCGCCCGCAAAATGTCCTTGCCGGTCGTCGGGTCAGCGAGCGTGACATTTTCGGCCGCCTGGACGCGCCAATCGCCATCGCGGCGCGTGGCGATCGCGAGGATCAGCGTGTCGGCGACATGGGGGCCAGCGGGATGCGCGGCACCCGCGGTGAGCCGAGTCCAGAAATGCAGAATTGCCGCGTCCTCGCCGACCCAGTCGATATCGGCCGGATCAACCCGTAACACCGAGTCGCTGTAGATCGTCTCATGGATGAAGCGGTGCCCGGCTACGATTTCGTCGATCCCGCGCCAATACATGGCGAAGCGGTTCACAAAGGTGGCATCCGGATGGAAGAGCGCGCCAAACGCGACCATGTCATGCGCGTTCCACGCCGCTTCAAAGTGCTCAGTAATCCGTTCCGGATGATCGACCATGTTCATTTCCCCCAGTGGTTGAATGGTTGGAACCACAGAGGATCATACCACTTCGATATGACGTTCTGGCAGAAAGAATCATCGTTTCTTACGGCCATTCCGTGACGTGCCACGACCGGCGGTCGGCGCTCTTTATGCGCTCGTCAGCTGGTCGGTCGCATTGCGCGATTGGGACAGTTCAGCCAGTGCCGCGCGCACTTCCTCAATATGTCCGGCAAACGCCTCTGCAGGATCGATTTCGCCCGAATTGGCTTCGATCTGCGTCCGTGACAGCCGCAGCGCTGGCCGCGTAGCGATCGGCCGTAACCCGATCCCTTCGCACACCTCCTGCAATTGCGCGGCCGCCTTGCCGCCGCCATGCCCGCCATAGGACACGATCATCACCGGCTTGTCGGCCCATTCGCGATAGAGGTGGTCGATCGCGTTTTTCAGCGCGGCCGGATAACCCCAATTATATTGAGGGGTGACGAAGACAAACGCCGCCGCGCTGGCGATCTTCCGGCTCCAGTCGAGGGTCAATGCCGAGGCGTAACTGGCGCGTTGCGGCATCTCCGCCTCATCATCCATCGGCAACGGCCAGTCGCGCAGATCGACGACTTCGTAGGCGTCATCGCTTTGCGCCCGGCCCAGCGTCGCGACCCATTTCGCAATGTGCGGGGAGATCCGGCGCGGTCTTACGCTGCCGGCTATGATGAGCGTGGGAGATGTGTGTATCATACAGTCTTTATGGCACTTTGGGGGCTTGGGGTAAAGAGTGTATAATACAGGTAGTATCGATACCGTCGCTCGCGCGCTCGTTGATCTGCTGGGCTTTTTCAGCAGCCCGCAGCGCGTGGACCTGTTGCTGAAAGAGGCAGATGTGGTGCTCGACCGCGCGCTGGTGCCGCTGTTGGTGGCGATCGCCACGCGCGGCACGCTGAGCGTGGCGGCGCTGGCCGATCAGGTCGGGCGGGACTCGACGACGGTCAGCCGCCAGCTTGCCAAGCTAGCGCAACTGGGGCTGGTCGCGAAGGGAACGGGTGACAGCGACCGGCGAATCCGGATGGTTACGCTCTCGCCTGTGGGCGAGGGGCTGGCCCGCTCGGTTGCGGCCGCGCGGCAGCGCTTGCTGGCACGCGCGCTTGCCGCTTGGAGTGAGGACGACTTGGCCGACCTTGGCCGCTTGAATGCGCGTTTCGTCGAGTCCCTCGCCCACGCCGCGCAGGCGGGGAGCGAAGCAGAGCGCGGCTAGAACCGCAGCTCGTCATACACTTTCGACACGTCGCCATTCCAGACGCCGTGATATTTCTCCAGCAGCATTTCGGCGGGCACCTTGCCGCTGCGGACGATCTCGCGCAGCGGATCGAGGAAGCCGGTTTCGTTGCTGCCGCTCGAATCGGTGCGGCCCCGTGCGGTGAGGCCCGCGCTGGCGATGTCGATCACCTCGCCTGCAATCGCGCGCAAGGTGCGCCCGCCTGCGATCGGCGCATCGAGGCCAAGCTTGGGCACCGCATCGCGCAGCGCCTGGCGTTCCTCGATCGTCCAATGCTTGACCACATCCCACGCCGCATCGAGCGCGCCCTGGTCATAAAGCAGGCCAACCCACAAAGCGGGGAGCGCGCAGATCCGGCCCCACGGGCCGCCATCGGCCCCGCGCATTTCGAGAAAGGTCTTCAGCCGTACCTCGGGGAAGGCGGTCGAGAGGTGGTCGTTCCAATCGTCGAGCGTCGGCTTCTCGCCGGGCAGCACCGACAATTCGCCCTTCAGGAAATCGCGGAAGGACAGGCCTGCGGCGTCGATATATGTGCCGTCGCGATAGACGAAGTACATCGGCACATCGAGCGCGTATTCGGTGTAGCGATCATAACCAAAGCCATCCTCGAACACGAACGGCAACATGCCGGTGCGCGCGGGATCGGTGTCGGACCAGATATGGCTACGGTATGACAGCATGCCGTTGGGCTTGCCCTCGGTGAAGGGCGAATTGGCGAACAAGGCGGTGGCGAGCGGTTGCAGCGCGAGCCCGACGCGGAACTTCTGCACCATATCGGCTTCGGAACTGTAATCGAGGTTCACCTGAATCGTGCAGGTGCGCAGCATCATGTCAAGGCCCATGCTGCCGACGCGCGGCATGTGCCGCAGCATGATGGCATAGCGGCCCTTGGGCATGATCGGCAGCTCGGCGCGGGTCTTGTCGGGCCACATGCCGAGGCCGAGGAAACCGATGCCGAAGCGGTCGCCGATCGTTTTGATCTGTTGCAGATGCCGCCCGGTCTCGGCGCAGGTCTGGTGCAAATTTTCGAGCGGCGCGCCCGACAGTTCGAACTGCCCGGCGGGTTCGAGGCTGATCGACCCGTCGACCCCGTTGAGCGCGATGACATTGTCGCCCTCCAGCACCGGTTCCCAGCCGAATTCGGTCAGCGCATCGAGCAGATCGCGAATGCCGCCCTTTTCGGTGTAGCTCGGCGCATGATGATCGCTGTCGGCATAGACGAACTTCTCATGTTCGGTGCCGATCCGCCAGCGCTCGGCCGGCTTTTCGCCGCGCGCGAAACTCGCGACGAGCTGGTCGCGCGACTCGATGATGGGGGATGTTTTCTTGCTGTCGGGGCGCGTCGTCATGATCGCGCCTTAGCGCCGCCCGAAGCCGCCCGCCAGCGCGTTTCGTTTAGCTACCGATGCGCCTCACCAATCGCCGCGCGCGGCCATCCACAGCGCGACTGCTGCCGCTGCCGCCGTGTCGGCTCGCAGAATGCGCGGGCCCAGGCCGATGGCGACGGCACTTGGCACGGCACGGATCGCCGCGCGCTCCTCGTCATCGAAGCCGCCTTCAGGACCGATCAGGATCGCCGCCGCACCGCTTGCCGCGCGCATGGCCGCCAAAGCGGGAGCCCCGCCGGTTTCGTCGGCGAAGAACAGCGCGCGATCCGTGGGCCAGTCGCGTAGCAGGGCGGCCAGCTTTACGGGTTCGGCCAGCGCGGGCACCGCCGTGCGCCCGCATTGTTCGGCCGCCTCGATCATGTGCGCGCGCAGCCGCTCGCCATTGAGCCGGTCGATGATCGTGCGGCGCGTCAGCACGGGCACGAGCCGCGCAACGCCAAGCTCGCAGGCTTTTTCCGCGACCCAGTCGATTCGCCCCTTCTTGATCGGGGCGGCGCACAGCCACAGATCGGGCACCGTCTCGGCCTCACGCAGCTTTTGGGTGACGTCGAGCATCAGGTCGCGCTTGCCGACGCTGGCGGCGACGCCGAGCCACTCGCCGGACGCGCCGTCGAACAGCTTGACCGGATCGCCCGTCTTCATCCGCATTACGCCGACCAGATAATGCGCTTGCGGGCCATCGACGCGCAGCGGGCCAAGGCCGAGCGGGGTCTCGACGAATAGACGCGGGGTCGATTGCGGGGGCCAGGCGGGGGTGGCGGGCATGGCTGCGCCTTAGAGCAGGGGCGTGCGGTGTGGCAAATCGGCGGCGTTCACTTGCGTCCCTGCCACAGCGCCCGCAGCACGACGGCGAGCAGCCCCAGCCCGACCACCGCCAGCAGGGCCCATCCCGCCATCACGCCGACGCCGCGCGCCACCGCCCACAGCAACGCCTCGAAGAACCGTCCAATCGCGACGGAGAGATGGATCACGCTGCCCGCCCTTTGGAAAACCGCGCCCTTATTCGGGTCTTGGCACCGCTATCGACGCAGAGCGTGGCGAAGTCGAGGCGATGCGCGCCGGGGCTGTTGCGCGACCGCTGGCTGGTGCATGGAGCGCCTATGACCGCTGCCGATCTTACCCCCGATACCGAACATCGTGGCCTTGTCGGCCTGTTGCCCGCTGTGGTGCGCCCGTTTGCGCTGCTGGCGCGATTCGATCGGCCGATCGGGTGGTGGCTGTTGTTCTGGCCGGGGG
>Ga0209482_1000027_pt1 | contig 120262 bp, 108 predicted proteins | sample CoawatmetaG10DNA_FD_187512 | JGI IMG/M metagenome (GOLD analysis project Ga0209482, IMG submission 187512) | Marine microbial communities from the West Antarctic Peninsula - Coastal water metaG104-DNA (SPAdes) (version 2) | ecosystem: Environmental > Aquatic > Marine > Coastal ...
AAACTTAAACTTAAACTTAAACTTAAACTTAAACTTAAACTTAAACTTAAACTTAAACTTAAACTTAAACTTAAACTTAAACTTAAACTTAAACTTAAAGTCGTAACTACACAGGTTAATAAAAATGAAAATAGGTTTTGTAGGGCTAGGTAATGTAGGCAGTAAGTTGGCAGGTAGTTTATTACGCAACGGCTATGACGTTGTTGTGCGTGACCTTAATGATGAATTTGTGGCTGATTTTGTAGCACGTGGAGCAACCAGTGCCGATTCCCCAAAACAACTTGCACAGCAAAGTGACATTATTATTACCTGTCTACCATCGCCTGCAGCTTGTTCTGCTGTAATGGAGGGCAGTGACTTGGCTGAGGGTGTGATTGCAGGTTTGTCTGAAGGTAAGATATGGCTAGAAATGTCCACCACAGATGAAAGCGAAATACGCCGCATTGGCGCACTGGTTAAAGCCAAAGGAGCAGAGCCTGTAGATTGCCCAGTGTCTGGTGGTTGCCACCGTGCAGATACAGGTAATATTTCTATTTTTGCAGGTTGTTCTCGAGCTGCATTCGAGCGCGCCTTACCCGTGCTCACTACCTTGGGCAGGCGGGTGTTACACACAGGTGCTTTAGGTACGGCCTCAAAGCTTAAAGTGGTGACTAATTACTTAGCCACAGCGCATTTAGTGGCTTTAGGTGAAGCATTAACCGCTTGTAAGGTGATGGACTTAGACATGAACGTAAGTTACGAGGCTATTAAGGCCTCTTCTGGCACGTCTTTTGTTCACGAAACAGAATCACAGGTTATTCTAAATGGTTCACGAGAAATTAATTTCACGGTAGACCTTGTGCTAAAAGACGTTGGCCTTTTTAACACCCTCACCCAAAGAGAAGGCATGAAGTTAGACTTGGCACCTTTGTTAGTAGATATTTTTACTCAAGCCCAAGATGACTTTGGGCCACGGGAAAAATCGCCCAATATCATCAGGCGTTATGAAGAGCCTATGGGCGTTAAAGTATTAGGCCACGGTTTTCCAGCTGATATTGTAGATGATGAGCCAGAAAAAGCAGGTCACGAGCTCATAGCAGTCGGTCGTCAAGATGGCCACATAACCTAGCTTGCGCTTTACGATTTAAGTTCTACGCAAAGCACGGTTCGTTTTAGCAGTGGCCAGTGCCTGGGTAGGGTCATCTGGCCAAGGGTGTCTTGGGTAACGCCCTTTCATTTCTTTTTTAACTTCTGTGTAGCTAGTTTGCCAAAAATTAGCTAGGTCTTGGGTCACCTGTAATATTTGTCCACCAGGGGACAATAAATGCACTTGCAATGCTGTGCCATAACCCACACTTGGTGGCTTTTGCATGCCAAATAGCTCTTGTAATTTTACAGCCAATACCGGTGGTTTTTGGCTGTAATCGATGCCATGGGCATTGCCAGAAGGCACTGTAAAGCGAGCAGGTGCAAGTTGCTCTAGCTGATTGGGTAAAGGCCAAGGTAAAAGGTTGGATAATATTTGTTTTAAATTGAGTCGCTTAAGGTCTTGAGCATGGGTGACTTTATCTAAAAATGGTCCAAGCCAAGCGGGCAGGCTTGTTATTAATGTAGGCGTGGATACATCAGGCCAAGGGTTTGGTGTGCTAGAGCTGTGCGGATAAGTTTGATGCAATAACGCCACCTTAGCTTGCCAGTTGAGGGTGTCCTTATCCCAGTTTAGTGGCAACAACTCCATCTGAGCTAAATGATGACAAATAGCGTCAATTTTATCTTGGGGATCAATGGCCTTAATTCTTTGTGTATCCATTAAAATTTGCCCCACTTGGGTATGGCGTTGAGCAATAAGACGTTCATGTTGTTCATGCCAGTGTATTTGTGTGTGAGCATGGGTAAGGTGTTCAAGGGGGCCTGCAAACAAATTAATAGGTAAATCTACTGCTAGGCAAAGTCGCTGGGTTGCCTGTGTTGATGTGGCCTCAAAACCAATAGTGCTAGCAATAGCTAGCCAAGCAGCTCCTGCATGGGGTTGCTGGCAGGCCACGCGCTTGCCGTTGGCAAGTTTGTATTGTTTTGGATCTGATGTTTGCTTGGCTATTCGTTCTGGCCATGCATGGGCGACGAAAATAGCCGCCAATTGGCTAGGATTATATGGATGGTTTATCGGCACCACTTTGGTTTGTGGCATCTGGCTTAGCAAGCGTTTGGCTTGTTTGGTGATACTAAGGTGAAGGCCTTTTAGGTTGTGCTGGATGGGTTGTTTGTTATTAAGCCAATGGACTCGCAACATCAAGTCGTATTCTTTGTTTGAAGTTTCCTTTAATGGGTCTTTTTCGCTTAGCAGTGCCACTAGCTGACAACCTAATAAGAGTGCGTTATAGCTTTGCGCAATAAGTAATAAATGCCCAAGGCGTGGGGATAAAGGTAACTGACTTATTTTTTTGCCATGATCAGTAATAATGAACCCTTGGCCTTTGGGCGTTAAGGCGCCAAGCTTTACAAGCAGTTGCTCTGCTTTTTTCCATGGGCCTTGAGGGGGGAAGTCCATCCACTTCATTTCATTAGGGTCTGCGCAGCCAAAGGCATGTAACTGCAGGTACAAGTTAGTTAAATCGGCTTGCTTTATTTCTACCGTGGCATGGGGAGCAAGGCCTTGATGCTGGCTTTTATTCCATAAGCGGTAACAGGTGCCAGCACTTAGGCGACCGGCTCGGCCAGCGCGTTGAGTGGCTTGTGAACGTGACACTTTCACTGTTTTTAAACGGCTCAGCCCAGTGCGGGTGTCATAGGCCATTTGGCGAGATAAGCCTAAGTCAATCACGCAGTCTATCCCTTCAATGGTGAGGCTGGTTTCGGCAATATTGGTGGCTAAAACAATTTTCCGGTGCCCTTTGGCTGCAGGGCTAATGGCCAGTTGTTGCTGCTCCATGGGTAACTCACCGTAAAGAGCAAATAGTTTGACGTTACTTGAGCATAAACTCGCCAAATGCTCTTGAGCTCGGCTAATTTCACCCCGACCTGGTAAAAATACCAGCACGCTGCCTTGATGATCTATGAGTGCTTGAGCAAGAGTATGATAAAGCGTGTCATAAAGGGCGAAGTCAATGCGCCCATTACTTGGGGCTGAGCCTACGTAATGAGTAGCCACAGGAAACGCTCGGCCTTGGCTAATTATAATAGGCGCGTTATCTAGTAATTGGCTCACACTTTGCGCATCTAAAGTAGCCGACATCACAATGAGCTTCAGAGGTGTTTCATCACGCAGTAATTCACGGCCTTGCAAACACATGGCCAAACTTAGGTCACCATCTAAGCTACGCTCATGAAATTCATCAAAAATTACAGCACCCACTCCTTCAAGGCTTGGGTCCGTTTGCAACATGCGCAGTAAAACACCATGAGTGATCACCTCAATACGCGTATTAGCACTTACTTTGGTGTCCAAACGCATACGATAACCGACCGTGTCGCCACAGGGTTTTTGCAGACTTTTTGATAAAAATTGCGCCGTGGCAAGGGTAGCAATGCGGCGAGGTTCGATCAGGAGTATTTTCTGTTGGCCAAGCCATGGGGCTTGCAGTATAGCTAAAGGTACGCGTGTAGTTTTACCTGCCCCTGGTGGCGCTATAAGCACCACTTCATGGCGTTTTTCTAGCGCTTCACATAGTGCCGGCAACACCTCTTCAATAGGTAATGAGGTGTGCGCTTTGGGCATAACTAAAAGGCTTTAAAGGTGAGGGTAGTTAGGGAGCGAGAAATGCCTTCTATAGTGAGCAGTTGATCATTTATATACTTACCGACATCTTCTTCATTAGGAATGTAGAGTTTCATCAACAAATCATAATCGCCACTGGTAGAGTAGAGCTCTGATGCAATTTCACGTTCATAAATAGCATCAGCTACTACATAGGCTTTACCCGGATTGCAACGAATTTGCACAAATACGCAGGCCATAATATCTCCTCAAAAAGTGGGTGTTTTTTCCAGCTCTTTTGGAGCTGCTCAAAGTGTTACTTTAAAGAAAGATATCTGTTGGCGCAACTTAAAGACTGGTTATAAATGGTCTATCTTGGCCCCAATAGCTTTAATAGCGATTAATATATGAGCCAACGCATATGCGACTAAACGTCTACTATTGACTCACCCTATAAATAAGCTATGCTCCTTTAGCTAAATGGTTTGTGCACCTGAACAATGCTGCCATTATTTACTCTAGAACAGTTAAGAACTTGAGGCACCCTGTATGACACTGCTGGCCCCTATCGTTGCAGAAGCGGACACCTTTAAAACCATTCGACGTGATATTCATGCCCACCCAGAATTGTGCTACACCGAACACCGCACTGCAAAAATTGTGGCTGACAAGCTTATTGAAATGGGCATTGAAGTGCATAAAAACATAGGCGTTACTGGTGTTGTGGGCGTGATTAAAGGTCTAAAGCCAGGCGCTGGCATTGCGCTTAGGGCAGACATGGATGCCTTACCGCTACAAGAACACAACAAGTTTGATCATGTTAGTCAATATGCAGGCAAGATGCATGCCTGTGGCCATGATGGCCACACCGCCACACTACTTTGTGCTGCAGGTTATCTGGCAAAAAATCGTGACTTTTGCGGTACGGTTTATTTAGTCTTTCAGCCTGCCGAAGAAGGTGGTGCAGGGGCGCAAGCCATGATTGACGACGGCTTGTTTGAACGTTTCTCAATTGATGAAATTTATGGCTACCATAACTGGCCAGGTTACCCAGAAGGGGTAGTGGCTATTGTTGACGGCGCCATGATGGCTTCGGCAAGTGAGTTTGAAATTAAAGTAGTGGGTAAAGGCGCCCATGCCGCAATGCCACACTTGGGTGCAGACCCATTGTTGGTAGCTTGTCAGCTTGTGCAAGGGTTGCAGTCGATTGTTACTCGCAATATTAACCCACTAGATAGTGTGGTGTTGTCGGTTACCAAAATTCACTGTGGTGATGCCACTAACATTATCGCTGATAGTTGTATGATTGAAGGTACGGTACGATGTTTCTCTGAAGAGGTGTTGCAAGCTGTTGAACAACGCATGGAAAAAATATCACAAGACTTATGTTCAGCATTTAGTTGTGAAAGCCAGTTTATGTTTGAAAGATCCTATCCAGCCACCATCAACCATGCCCCTCAGGCCCAGCACGTGCGCGAGGTGGCCACAAAACTATTAGGTGAAGATAAAGTCATTAACTTTACACCAACGATGGGGTCAGAAGACTTTAGTTTCTTTTTACAAGAAAAGCCGGGGTGCTATTTTGCCTTGGGCAATGGTGAGGGTGACCACCGAGATTTAGGCCATGGGCTAGGGCCGTGTATGCTTCACAATCCAAGCTATGATTTTAATGATGCCTTAATTCCTATTGGTGCAAGCTTATGGGTAAAGTTGGTTGAATCTCGCTTGGGCGGCAGTGGTATTGTTAGGGAATAAAACTCTGGTATAAATTTTACACATGGTGTAATATTTTTCACTATGAGTGCTAAACATACAAAACAAGACACCGATGCCCAGCAATTAGACCTAGCTACACGAGCTGCTTGGCTCTCATTTATAGGCGGTTACACTCAAGGCGAAGTGGCTAAACGCTTGGGCGTGTCGCCCGTTAAAGCGCATAGGCTTATTCAACTTGCGCAGCAGCAAGGCATGGTAAAAATATTTATCGAAGGTGAGCCTGCTCACTGCATTGCACTGGAAGAGCAACTAGCCAAAAAATTTAACCTACTTTCTTGTTTAGTTGCGCCGTCAGAGCATCTCCATGCAGGCGACAACGAAGATGATTTTAACGAAGTGGGTGCTGGCGCCGCACGCTTTTTCTATAACCTTCTTAATCAATTACCCAACGCTTCATGTGTGGGCATCGGTAAAGGACGATCCCTTTCAGCCTTAGCAGAAAAGCTTCCTAAAATTAATCGTCCAGATCTCACCTTTGCTTCTGTTTCTGGCAGTTTTACGCGTAAATTTTCAACTAACCGGCTAGATGTAGTGCAACATTTTGTTGAGCGCACAGGCGGTGAAGGCTACTTTATGCCGGTGCCTTATTTGGCTCGCGATGATGCAGAACATAAAATGTTGATGGCCCAAGCAAGTGTGCAATTTAGTTTAAATTTAGCGCGCAATGCCAACGTATATGCCGTGGGTATAGGTGGACTTCAAACTAATCATTACTTAAAAAGTGTGGGTTTAGTAACTGAGTATGACCTAGAAGCGCTGCGAACAGCCGGGGCCGTATGTGACTTGATTGGCAGTTTTTATGATATTTCAGGACACTTGGTTGACCATCCGCTTAACGGCCATGGTTTAGGTATTACAGCTGCAGAAATGGCAGGCAAACGCGTGGTGGCAGTAGCTGGTGGGCTAGGCAAAGAGTTGGCCTTACTTGGAGCGCTGCGTTCTGGTTTGGTGACAGATGTTGTCATGGGTGAAGCGACCGCTGAAAAATTAGTTTCTTTGATGGAGAATAAATAAATGGCAACGCACGTGCCTACAAACGCATCTATAAAAGGTGATACACAACCAACTGTAAGCTTGGTTAAGCCTACTGAGCAGCAAGTAGGCCATCAGGGCGGCTTATTACGTAATCCTGGTATTGCTTTAAATTTACAGCACCTTGATAGCATTAGAGTTAACAAAAGTGCTGTAGAGCGCCGCTGCGCGCACTATGGCACTCGACGTAGTATTAAAAAGCAACAGCAGGCCGCATGGTTACTCAAAGCGATTACTTTGACGGACCTTACCACCTTGTCTGGTGATGATACCCAAGATCGTGTAAAGCGTTTGTGTAGTAAGGCTAAAAAACCAATCGGGGCCCAGTTACAGAAACATTTGGGTATTGAAAAACTCAACTTAACGACTGCCGCAATATGCGTGTATCACGAAATGCTTGGCACAGCATCTATAAGCCTTACAGATTCAGGTATCCACTTGGCAGCGGTTTCTACAGGTTTTCCAGCGGGTCTGTCGCCATTGCCGCTGCGTATTGCAGAGATAGAATATTCAGTAGCTGCAGGGGCTGATGAAATAGACATTGTTATTAGTCGCCGGCATGTTTTGGAAGGTAATTGGCAAGCCTTATATGATGAGGTTAAATCTTTCCGCAAAGCCTGTGGCAGTGCCCATTTAAAGACTATTTTAGCTACAGGTGAGCTGGGCAACTTAGCCAACGTAGCCAAAGCGTCTATGGTTTGTATGATGGCAGGGGCAGACTTTATTAAAACCTCCACAGGTAAAGAAATAGAAAATGCCACCTTACCTGTAAGTTTGGTAATGGTGCGCATGATCCGTGAGTATTACCAACTGACAGGTTTTTATATAGGTTTTAAGCCGGCAGGTGGAGTGAGTAACACCAAAACTGCGCTGCTTTATATGACCATGATGCAAGAAGAGCTAGGGCGGCGCTGGCTAGAACCTGACTTATTTCGTTTTGGTGCCTCAAGTTTACTGGGTGATATAGAGAGACAGCTAGATCATTACGCAAGTGGCTACTACTCAGCAGCTTACCGACACGCTTTGGCGTAAATTTAGCGTAACCCGGGCAAATAATGACCATGACCACTAACAAAAAGATGACAAAAATGACGTTAACACAAGAATTTGAGCAGCTAAATTATAGCCAAGCACTAGAAAGTGATAGCCAAGCCCAAGAGTGGCTGCAGAAAAATCAGCGTCGTTTTGGCCATTATATTAATGGTGAGTTTGTAAGCCAAACTGATGCACCAGTAATAGATGTATATAACCCAGCTACCTCAGACCTATTGGCACAGATTGAAGTGGCCAGCAGTGAACAGGTAGACAAAGCGATTAGCTGTGCGCGCAAAGCTCAGCCAAACTGGTGGGCGATAGGTGGATTTGGCCGTGCCAAAATACTCTATGCCTTAGCGCGTAATTTACAAAAATATGCACGTTTGGCTGCCGTGCTAGAAACCTTAGACAATGGCAAACCCATTCGTGAAAGTAGAGACGCTGATATTCCTTTAGCTATTCGCCACCTATACCACCATGCTGGATGGGCAAAACTGCAAGATGAAACCTTTCCAAACCATGGGCCAGTAGGTGTAGCCGCACAAATTATCCCATGGAATTTTCCTTTGTTGATGCTGTCATGGAAAGTGGCTCCAGCCATTGCAATGGGCAACACCATTGTGATTAAACCCGCAGAACAAACCCCCTTAACTGCCATGCTGTTTGCGCAAATTTGCCAAGAGTCTGGGGTGCCAAATGGTGTGGTAAATATTATTAACGGTGCAGGTGATACCGGTGCTACCCTTGCTGCCCATGATGGTGTAGATAAAGTAGCCTTTACAGGGTCTACTGCAGTGGGCGCAGCGATTCGGTTAGCAACAGCAGGCCAAGGTAAAAAACTAACCTTGGAATTAGGTGGAAAATCTGCCTTTATTGTATTTGAAGACGCAGACCTAGATGCCGCTGTTGAAGGCCTTGTAGACTCTATTTGGTTTAACCAAGGCGAAGTATGCTGCGCCGGCTCAAGATTATTAGTGCATGCTCCAGTGGCTGATAAATTGCACGATAAGTTGAAGCTACGCATGCAGCAGCTGCGCACAGGTTCGCCACTAGACAAGTCGATTGATGTGGGTAGCCTAGTAAGCCAAGAGCAATATAATAGGGTGAGTCAATTAGTCAGCCAAGGGCTCAAATCTGGCGGTGACATCTATCAAGTTCAAGATGAGGATGGGCAAAAAAATTATTATCCACCCACATTAATTACAGACATAGATACCAGCCATCCCTTGGTGCAAGAAGAGATCTTTGGCCCTGTGCTAGTGTCTATGACCTTTAGAACCCAAGCCGAGGCGGTGGAGCTAGCCAATAATAGCCGCTATGGCTTAGCAGCTAGTGTGTGGAGTGAAAACATTAATCGCGCTATGGATGTGGCACCCAAGATTAAAGCGGGTGTGGTGTGGGTCAATAACCACAATCAATTTGATGCAGCGTGTGGCTTTGGTGGAGTTAAAGAATCTGGCTTTGGGCGCGAAGGTGGTAAAGAAGGGTTATATGAATATTTAACACCCACAGGCCTAACCTCTATAAAAGGCTCTTCAGTTGCCAATGCACCCTCAAAAACTGCGCTTAAAGTGTCCTCTATCGATCGCACATTAAAATTTTATATCGCAGGTAAGCAGGTGAGGCCAGATTCAGGCCATAGTCAAACTACCTATAACCATGATGGCAGTGTGGCTGCTATGGTGGGTGTGGGCAGCCGTAAAGATATTCGTAATGGTGTTTCAGGTGCTTTAAAGGCATCGGCTTGGGCACAGCAAAGTGGCCATGCACGGGCGCAGGTGATTTACTTTTTAGTCGAAAATTTAGCCCAGCGAGAAAACGAATGGCTAGAGCGCTTACAAAAAGTGTGTGGCTACAATGTAGCCAAAGCTAAAGCCGAATTTGAAGCATCTTTGAGCTGTCTTTTCACCTACGCTGCATGGGCAGATAAATACGATGGGGCAGTGCACAACGCACCTTACCGTGGTGTTACATTGGCTTTGCCTGAAGCGGTGGGAGTGATAGGGTTAGTAGCGCCTAATGAGCAGCCATTAATTTCTACTATAGCGCTTATGGCACCTGCTATTGCCATGGGTAATCGGGTGGTATTGGTGGCCAGTGAGCTGTATCCAAGTATCGCTTTGGAGCTTGTGCAAGTGCTAGAAACATCTGATGTGCCAGCAGGTGTGGTGAATATTATTGCAGGCCAAAAAGCAGAGCTTGCTAATCATCTTGCAGGCCATGGCGAAATTGAAGCGATGTGGTGCTGGGCAAGCGCCAGTGTTAATAAACAAACAGAGCAAACAAGTGCAACAGATTTAAAGCGCATGTGGACTCATTCAGAGTTAGATCGAGACTGGCTTGATCCCAACCAGAGTGAAGGCGTAGAATTTTTACGCCAAGCTACACAAGTGAAAAATATTTGGACGCCCTACGGCGACTAATTTGAAAGAAGAAAGTAGAAAGAAAAAAAAGCGGCTTAAGCCGGATTAAGTAAAACTAGGAGAATATAATGAAGCTAAATAAAATCACCATGGCAATTGCCGCTGCAGCAGTGGTATTAACTACCAGCGCTGCTCAAGCAGAAATTCAGCCAGCAGTTGTCTATGACAAAGCAGGTAAGTTTGATAAGTCATTCAACGAGGCTGTGTTTAACGGCATTAAGCGCTTTACTGCAGACACTGGTATTAGTGTGCGTGAAGTGGAGCCCACTAACGAAGCTCAAGTAGAGCAAGGCCTTAAAAAGCTAGCTAAGCGTGGAAATAGTCCAATTGTTGGTGTAGGTTTTGCTCAAGCTAACGCTGTAAGTGCTGCAGCTCAGGCATACCCAGACGCTAAGTTCACCTTGATCGATATGGTTGTACCAGAAGCTAACGTGCAAAGCGTAGTGTTTCGTGCTCAAGAAGGTTCTTTCTTAGTAGGTGCTTTGGCCGCTATGAAGTCTCAAACCGGCACCGTTGGTTTTGTTGGTGGCATGGATATTCCTCTTATTTCGGTATTTGGTTGTGGCTTTGAGCAAGGTGCTAAGCACATTAATGCAGACATCAAAGTGCTTACTAGCTTTGTAGGCTCTACAGGTGCAGCATTTGCTAACCCATCTAAAGGTGGCGAAATTGCCCGTAGTCAATATGAAGCCGGTGCGGATATCGTATTTGCTGCAGCTGGCTCTTCAGGTAATGGTGTAATCCAAACTGCTGCAGACATGGGTAAGCTTGCTATTGGTGTAGACTCAAACCAAAACTACTTGCAGCCAGGCACCGTACTTACCTCTATGGTTAAGCGCGTTGGTGAAGCTGCGTACCAAAGCTATGCTACTGCACAAAATGGCACATGGAAGCCAGGTTTTGTGAGCATGGGCCTTGCTGAAGGTGGTGTTGATTGGGCACTTGACGAGCATAACCGTAGCTTAGTTTCTGCCGATATGGAAGCTCAGGTTAATGCACTTAAAGCATCTATCATCGCTGGTGATATTTCAGTACATGACTATATGTCAGATAACACCTGTAACTACTAATCTGTAGCTACTATAGGTAACAGCCCTTAGCACTTTTGTAGTTATAGATAGTGTTCAAGGGCTAATGCAGTGGGTGATTTAGATCAATCACCCACTGCCATTTTGTTCCGCAGACCGATAACCAAAGATTGATGACTATGACCGATACTTTTGCTATTGAATTAACCAACATTGATAAGCGCTTTGGCGCCGTACATGCCAATAACAAAGTTTGCTTGCAAGTAAAGCGAGGAAATATTCATGGCATCGTTGGTGAAAACGGTGCTGGAAAATCAACACTTATGAGCATTCTGTATGGCTTCTATCAAGCTGATGCAGGACAAATTAAAGTATTAGGCCAGCCTCATACTTTTACAGATTCACATCAAGCCATTGCCGCAGGCATTGGTATGGTACATCAGCATTTTATGCTGGTAGAAAATTTCACTGTGTTAGAAAATGTAATTTTAGGCAGTGAAGGTGGGGCTTTATTAGCCAATGGCATGGCTGCTGCACGTAAAGAGCTCACTCGTTTAGCAGATATATATGGTTTAAAAGTAGATTTAGATGCCACCATAGATACCTTGCCCGTAGGCTTGCAGCAACGCGTAGAAATACTTAAAGCATTGTATAAGGGCGCCAAAATTTTGATTTTGGATGAGCCCACTGGCGTGTTAACACCCCAAGAAACAGAAGAGCTGTTTCGCATTTTTGATGCCCTAAAACAGCAGGGCGTCACCATCATGTTAATTACTCACAAATTACGTGAAATTATATCCGTTACCGACCAAGTGTCGGTGATGCGTGCAGGCCAAATGGTAGCTCATAGAGACACACGCGATACTAGCCGTGAAGAGCTTGCCGAGCTTATGGTGGGCCGCAAGGTGCTTTTGCAAGTGAATAAAAAAGCAGCCAATGTGCGCGCACCCTTGATGAAGGTTAAGCGCTTAAGCGTGGCTGATGATCAAGGTGTAATGCGGCTAAGCGATGTTAGTTTTGAACTACGTGCTGGCGAAGTGCTAGGTGTAGCGGGAGTGTCTGGTAATGGGCAAACGCAGCTATTAGAAGCCTTGTCTGGCATTGTGAAAATGACCAGCGGTAGTATAGAAGTTTTAGGTTTTACCATGGATGCCAAAAACCCAATAACACCTGACAAGATGCGCAAAATAGGTTTGGCACATGTGCCAGAAGATCGCCACCGCATGGGTTTGATCACTGACTTTAGTGCCAGTGAGTCAGCTTTGTTGGGTTATCACACCGACCCCAAAATAAACTCAGGCATTTGGCTTAACAAAAATAACGTTGAAGACAACTGCAAAGCCTTGATGTCTGCTTTTGACGTGCGCCCTGCAGATCCTCACTTAAAATCGGCTAATTTTTCAGGGGGTAATCAACAAAAGCTTATTTTAGCTCGTGAAATGGAGCGCAACCCAGATGTACTACTCATAGGCCAGCCTACCCGTGGAGTGGACATTGGTGCCATTGAATTTATCCATCAGCGCATTATAGACATGCGTGATGCCGGTAAGGCTGTGTTATTGGTGTCGGTAGAGCTAGATGAAATAATGTCGGTGAGTGATCGTATTATTGTTTTATGTGACGGCCAGATTACCGGGCGCATTAATGCTAGTGATGCCGATGAGAAAACCCTAGGCATGATGATGGCGAATGCGTTAGATCCTATAGACCCCCTACAAACTATGGATGATCAACGAGCCTCCATGAAACAAGCCTCTACTCAGGAAAACCAAGTATGAACCGCGATACACGTATAGCTTGGATCAACCGGCTACTGTTGCCTTTACTGAACATTATTACTGCCTTTGCAGTGACAGCTTTGGTGTTTTGGCTCATTGATGTAAACCCTATCGAAGCAGCGCAAGTGCTGCTATATGGTGCATTTGGCTATGAAGAAGGCATTGGATATACCATCTACTACGCCACTAATTTTATCTTTACAGGCTTGGCAGTAGCTGTGGCTTTTCATGCGGGCTTGTTCAACATTGGTGGAGAAGGCCAAGCTTACATAGGTGGTTTGGGCGCTGGTCTTGCCATACTGATGTTAGACCCTAGCCTTGGCGCATGGGTGTTTATACCGGCAAGTATTATAGGTGCGTTATTGTTTGGCGGCCTATGGGCTTTGATTCCAGCCTATTTGCAGGCCTATCGTGGCAGTCACATAGTGATCACCACTATTATGTTTAACTTTTTGGCTGCATCGTTGATGGTATACATCATGGTGCATGTGCTGCGCGAAACAGGGCAAATGACCCCTCAAAGTGAGCTGTTTCCAACCAGTGCATGGATGCCTTTTGTGCACGATGTAGCTGCAGGTTTTGGCTACAATATAGAGGCTTCGCCTTTAAATATGTCGGTGTTATTAGCCTTGGTGTGTGCTGTGCTTGTGTGGTTTTTCTTGTGGCACACTCGCTGGGGTTATGCCATACGCGCCACAGGCAAAAATGGATCCGCCGCTGTTTATAGTGGCATAAAGCCCAAACGAATTATTATTGTAGCCATGTGTATCTCTGGCGCCTTAGCTGGGTTGGTGAGTGTAAATGAACTGGTAGGTTATCAGCACAGGCTTATTATGGACTTCCACTTAGGCTATGGTTTTGGTGGCATTGCTGTGGCATTGATGGGCCGTAAACACCCTATTGGCATTATTGTAGCGGCTGTGTTGTTTGGTATTTTATACCAAGGTGGCGCAGAGCTTGCTTTTGAAATGAGCGGTATTTCTCGCGACATTGTGGTGGTAATGCAAGGCTTAGTTATCTTGTTCTGTGGTGCTTTGGAGTATATGTATAGGCCTTGGCTAATACGCACATTAGCACCGGTTAAACAAGAAGCAGCAAACCAAGCAGCAGCAGAGGTGGGCGCATGAGCGACGTATTCTTAACAGTACTGTTAACTTTAGATGCCACTTTCCGTGTATCTACTCCCTTAATTATAGCTGCAATGGCAGGCCTTTTTGCCGAGCGTGCAGGTGTGGTTGATATAGGTTTGGAAGGCAAAATGTTAGCCGCAGCTTTTGCTGCAGCAAGCGTGTCTGCAGTGGTAGGCTCGCCTTGGGCTGGTTTGGGCGTGGCTATGCTGGTGTCTTGTGGTTTGGCTATGTTGCATGGCTTTGCCACTATTACCCACCGTGGTGACCAGGTAGTAAGTGGTATTGCCATTAATATTTTAGTTGCTGGATTAACCGTTATTTTAGGCTTGGCTTGGTTTCATCAAGGCGGTCTAACACCTGCGTTAAACAATGACTCACGTTTTCTTTCTATTACCTTGCCTTTTGTTGATCAGCTGGCACTTATTCCTGTGTTGGGGCCCATTTATAAAGAGCTGATAAGTGGCCATAATATTTTGGTATATCTAGCGTTTGCAATAGTGCCTTTGGTTTGGTGGGTAGTGTACCGCACCCGCTTTGGTTTGCGGCTTAGAGCGGTAGGTGAAAACCCCACAGCAGTAGACACTGCAGGCTTGTCAGTGGTGAAGCTGCGTTATAAAGCCTTACTTATTGGTGGTGTGTTATGTGGTATTGCAGGCACTTATATCGCCATAGCTCATAATGCTCAATTCACCAGAGACATGACAGCAGGCCAAGGATATATTGCTTTGGCAGCGCTTATTTTTGGTAAGTGGCGCCCATTAACTGTGATGCTTGCCTGTTTGCTATTTGGCTTTTTAGATGCGCTGGCAGTGCGCTTGCAAGGTGTAGAGATTGCAGGCATTGGTGAGATTCCGGTGCAGATGATTGAAGCCACACCGTACCTTTTAACTGTAATTTTGTTGGCAGGCTTTATTGGCCGTGCTACACCTCCAAAAGCCTCGGGCATAGCTTACGTAAAAGAGCGATAACACAAGTAATACCAAGTAATAAACAGGAACGACAATGATGTCTGATCAACCAAAAACACAAACCACTGAAGCCAAGCTTATAGAGGGTGCTAAACAGGCTATGGCCAAAGCGTATGCGCCATATTCTAATTACCCAGTGGGTGCTTTAGTAGTCACCCAAGATGGCCAAACGTTTGTAGGCTGTAATGTTGAAAATGCCAGCTATCCAGAGGGCCATTGCGCTGAGACAGCAGCGATTGCCGCTATGGTAATGGCAGGACAACAACGCATTCAAAGCATTTACATTATGAGCCAAGATGAACAAGGCGCCTCGCCTTGTGGAGGCTGTCGCCAACGTATACGAGAATTTGCAGATAACGATACCCCAGTTGTTTTGTGCTCGCTAAAAGGCGTGCAAAAACGCTTACAACTTTCAGATTTATTACCACATGCATTTGGGCCGGAGTTTTTGATATGAGCCAAGTAGACGACTGTTTAGCCGTTATTCATAAAGCAGTAGGTGATTTTGTGCCCCAAGTAGGCATGGTGCTAGGCTCGGGTTTGGGCACCTTTGCAGACCAAGTGGATGCTGTGGCTAGCATTGGGTTTGATGATTTGCCAGGGTTTCCCCAAGCAGGAGTGGGCGGGCACGCAGGGCGGCTGGTGCTAGGCCGTGTGGGAGGTACTGGTGTGGCTGTATTACAAGGCCGAGCGCACTACTACGAGCATGGCAAAGCTGACGTAATGGCTGTAGTGATTCAAACCTTTAAAGCCATGGGTTGTGAAGCACTTATTCTCACCAATGCCGCAGGTAGCATGGTAGCTGATGCAGGGCCAGGCAGTGTGATGTTGATCACTGATCACATTAATATGACCGGCGTATCGCCCCTGTTTGGTGCTCAAGGTAACTCACGTTTTGTAGATATGACACAGGCCTATAATCAAAACATGAACGATGCCATGCGCAAAGCAGCGCTAGCAAACAATGTTAAATTACATGAAGGCGTTTACGCATGGATGTGCGGGCCTCATTTTGAAACGCCAGCAGAAATTAGAGCCCTTAAGGTGCTTGGAGCCCAAGCTGTGGGTATGTCCACAGTGCCAGAGGTTATTTTGGCTAGGCACCAAGGCTTGCCTTTGTGCGCATTATCTATTGTCACTAACTACGCTTCAGGCATGAGCCCTACGCCATTGAGCCATGAACAAACTATGGAATTCGCAAAAATGGCAACCGATGGCGTGGAGCGTTTATTAAATGCGTTTTTACATGCTTATGGAGCGTCCTTGTGACAGCTATGCAACTCTCTACAGCCACTTTTTTACCTCAAGAGATCATCCGTAAAAAGCGCGATGGGCTAGCACTTAATAATGCCGAAATTACCTTTATGGTGAAAGGCATTACCAGTGGGCAACTAAGTGATGTGCAGCTAGGTGCATTTGCTATGGCGGTGTATCAGCGTGGCATGACCATGGCAGAGCGCATCACCTTAACGCAGCAAATGATGTATTCGGGCAACGTATTAAACTGGCAACAAATGGATCTAAATGGCCCTATAGTAGATAAGCATTCTACCGGTGGTGTAGGTGACAAGGTAAGCTTGATGTTGGGGCCTATAGTGGCGGCTTGTGGCGCCTATGTGCCTATGATCTCTGGGCGAGGTTTGGGCCACACAGGTGGCACTTTAGATAAGTTTGATAGTATTCCAGGCTACAATGCCTACCCAAGTGAACAAATGTTTAAGGCACTAGTGAAGCGTGTAGGCTGCGCCATTATTGGCCAAACAGACCAGCTAGCACCGGCAGACCAACGCATGTATGCCACGCGTGATGTTACTGCTACGGTAGAGTCTATCGACTTAATTACTTCTTCTATTTTGTCTAAAAAGCTTGCTGCAGGTTTAGACGCTTTAGTGATGGATGTGAAAACAGGCAACGGTGCTTTTGCTGCAAAAATGTCTATGGCACAAGAGCTAAGCCAGAGCATTTCACACGTGGCCACAGGTGCAGGAGTGCCTACTAGATGTTTAATCACCGACATGAATCAGGTGCTAGGCAAAAGTGTGGGCAATACTGTGGAAATGGCAGAGTGTATCGACTTTTTGTGTAACCCACAGCAAGCTGAGCCTAGGCTTCTGGAGCTTACCATAGAGCTAGCTGCGCACATGTTAGACATCAGTGGCGCAGCAGACACCCTAGATGCAGCCAGAGATAAAGCCAGAGATGCCTTAAATAAAGGCCATGCCGCCACAGTGTTTGCTAAGATGGTGGAAGGCCTTGGCGGGCCAGCAGATTTGCTTGAAAAACCTACCCTTTATTTACCCCAAGCACCCATTGTGAAACCTATCTTGGCACCACTGTCTGGCTATGTATCGGCTATGGATGTGCGAGCTATAGGCATGTCTATGGTGAGCCTTAAAGCCGGGCGCAGTAAAGCTGAAGACCCTATAGATTATGCCGTGGGCTTAAGTAATATGGTGCAAATGAACGACTATGTAGAACAAGGCCAACCTATCGCGTTAGCCCATGTGCGAAGCGATGATCAGCTTAGTATGCTAAACCAGCAGATACTTAAAACCATACAACTAAGCCCTAAAGCTTGCAAAACCCAAGCCTTAATAAAAGAGTGCTATCAAGCATAACGATGTAACGGTGTAGGTTTAAAAACACCCGATTACACATTAAAAAGACCAGAATTATGAACAGAGCCATTATTATTATTTTAGATTCATTGGGCATAGGCGCAAGCGCCGATGCTGCCAAATATGGTGACCAAAATTCTGATACCTTTGGCCATATTGTAGAAGCCTGCGAGGCTGGGCTTGCCAACAACAACCTGCGTAGTGGCCCTCTTAAAATACCCAACCTTTTGCGGTTTGGCCTAGGTGCAGCAGCAGTGGGCAGCCGCAAACAAAGCTTGCCTCTTGATACCCATGAAGCAGTGCAAGGGGCTTATGGCCATGCTGTAGAGCTAAGCAGCGGTAAAGACACCCCCAGTGGGCATTGGGAAATAAGCGGCTTGCCCGTTTTATTTGAATGGGGCACGTTTCCAAAACAAGAGAACTGTTTTCCAGCTAAGCTAATGCAAGATTTATTGGCCCAAGGCAACATAAAAGGCACCTTGGCCAACAAACACTGCTCTGGCACCCAAGTGCTGGTGGAATATGGCGAAGAACACCTGCGCACAGGCCAGCCTATTTGCTACACCTCTGATGACTCGGTATTTCAAATTGCCGCCCATGAAGAAACCTTTGGCCTAGAAAGGCTGTATGCCTTATGCGACATAGCCAAAAAGCTAGTAGACCCACTTAATGTCACACGAGTGATTGCAAGGCCGTTTAAGGGCTTAACAGCGGCTACCTTTGAGCGCACAGAAAACCGCAAAGACCTAACCACACCCCCTATGGCCCCCACTTTGCTTGACCATATTCAAGACAAAAATGGCACTGTGGTGTCTGTGGGCAAAATAGGAGATATTTTTGCTCATAAAGGCGTGAGCTACACGGTGAAAGCTGCCGATAACATGGGTTTGGTAGATCAAATGCTAGACCAAATGGACAAAGTAAAAGAAGGTTTGATCTTTGTTAATCTGGTGGATTTTGACAGCAAATATGGCCACCGCCGCAATGTGGCAGGCTATGCCCATGCCCTAGAAGAATTTGACGCCAGAATACCAGAGCTGGAAGCCAAGCTTGGCCAACAAGACCTAGTATTACTGAGCGCAGACCATGGCTGTGACCCTACATGGCCAGGCTCTCACCACACCCGTGAACATGTGCCGGTGGTTTTTTATGGCCACTATTGTGGTGAAGCAGTAAAAGCGTGCAACTTAGGCGAAAGAGCAAGTTTTGCCGATATGGGGCAAACCGTAGCGTGCCATTTAGACCTAGAGCCTTTAGACTATGGCACCGCTTGTGAGCTAACGCGTTAGATTAAATTTTTATTAACATCAGTGAGTATTTCATGTCTGAATTATTAACACAGCAAATTCAAAAGCTACCCAAAGTAGAGCTACACAGCCACTTAGAAGGGTGCATACAGCCGCAGCTAGTGCGAGCTATTGCCAAGCGCAACGACATCACCCTTAAAGAAGGCCTATTTAACGAAAAAGACATGTTTGCATGGGATAACTTCGTAGAGTTTTTAGGCGCCTATGACGAAGCTAGCTTTTGCCTTCGCAAGGCACAAGACTACCGCGACATTATGTACACCTACATGCAAGAGTGTGCAGCACAGGGCACCATTTACGCCGAAACCTTTATCTCGCCAGACCATGCTGCAGCCGTGGGCATGAGCTACGACGACATGCTTGCAGGCTGTGTGCAAGGCATAGATGATGCACAGGCAGAATTTGGCATAGTGGGCCGTTTAATCGTGTCTTGCGTGCGTCATTTGGGGCCAGAGCAAGCGGTAGTGGTGGCGCAGCAATTGGTGGATAACCCTCATCCTTATATTGTAGGCTTTGGCATGGGGGGTAATGAATCTATGTTTACCCAAGCCGACTTTGCCCCAGCGTTTAATATAGCCGCAGCTTCTGGGCTTGCTTGCACCACCCATGCGGGTGAAGTGCTAGGGCCACAAAGTGTGTGGGATGCTATAGACAACTTACCCGTTACTCGCATAGGCCATGGTGTGCGCAGTGTAGAAGACCCAGCGCTTTTAGTGGAGCTTGCCAAACGTGGCATCGCCTTAGAAGTATGCCCTGGCAGCAACATTGCTTTGTCTGTGTATCCAAACCTTGAAAGCCACCCGCTTAATAAGATATTAGATGCCGGTATAAGTGTGAGCCTAAACTCAGATGACCCCCCATTTTTTGCCACCACTGTAGGCTCTGAATACCTTTCTGGCGCAAAAGATTTTGGCTTAGATTTAGAGCAGCTGCGCAATATTTCGCGCATGGCCATGCAAGCTTCGTTTGCCGATGAGCAAACTAAAGCGCGTTTGTTGGCTGTGATTGGTTAAGCAAAAAAACGGGTTAAACCACTATGACTGAATCTGCTATACATCCTTTTCATTTAGCCATTCCTATTAGGGATGTTGAAGAGTCACGGCTGTTTTATGGCCAACTACTTGGCCTAAGTGAAGGCCGCTCTAGTGAAGAATGGATAGACTGGAACCTATATGGCCATCAGCTAGTCACCCACCTTAACCCAAACCTAGGCCCACAAGGCAAAGTGTCTGTGCATGTGAATGGGGTAGATGGCAAAGGCGTGCCAGTGCCGCATTTTGGCGTGGTGCTTACCCTTGAAGACTGGCAACACCTAGCCCAGAGGTTGGCTGGCAAAGTGGAATTTATAATAGAGCCACACACCCGCTTTAAAGGCGAAGCAGGGGAGCAATCTACCTTGTTTTTCAGCGACCCTAGCGGCAATGCGCTAGAGTTTAAGGCCTTTGCAGATTTGGGGCAGCTGTTCGCTAAGTAAGCTTTACCACTCATATGGCCTTTTAAAAAGCTTAACCAAGGCGTGGTTAGGCTTTTTTTGTGCCTTAGATAAATGTGTAGGCATCTAAATATGTGCAGGTGAATTTAAAAATATCTACTAATATTATCTTGTAATTATTATTTATTACTGGTTTTATAGGCCATATAATGTTCATATTCTTACTGTGGGTTAGCAAGGTGACGCTTATGTGTACTCAAATTCAAAGTATTCACCTAGTTGGCCTGACTGTAAGCAGAGCATGCATACGGTAAAGGCTGTGTTTGAGACGTTATGAATCTACTTACACAAGGGGTGTGACATGGAATGTATCTCATATAAAAAAGACTACAAGTATCAGCTTGTTGAAACATACACTTTTAAAATACCTATTAAACCCAAAGAGGGTGTCTCATCACCTTCTGGGTTTATTGCACTTACAGCCAATGGATTGCTTACAATAAAAAAAGGGTATGCATGGGATGGCCCATCTGGCCCCGCTATAGATACGCTTAACTTTATGCGAGGGTCGCTCGTTCATGATGCCTTATATCAATTGATGAGAGAGAAACTTTTAGACCAAAAAACCACTCGAAAACCAGCAGATCAGTTTTTGCAAAAAATGTGCAAAGCAGACGGCATGAGTTCAATTCGTGCATGGTGGGTATACAACATATTAAGAATAGCAGGCCGCATCTCCAGTGGCTCAGGCGATAAAAGGCCTATAGTTAAAGCACCTAAAGAATGTGGCACAAACACCTAATAAACTAACATTCGAATAGTGTTATGACTAATGCTGATAAGCAAAAGCGAGTTGTATTTGATTTTGAGATAGATTTTTTAAATGGGAGAGGTATCCAAGGCCAAGAGTTTAGACTTGATATAAATGGTGATGATATAGAAGACAAAGCTCTAGCTGATTACATCTTAGAGGATATGCGTTTGTTAATGGTGGGGAGGGTTCGCATACTGAATAAAAAAATTATTTTTGAAAAACACAAACGAAACACACGTTAGGTGTGTTGGTGGGGGGAATGGTTTTTTATATACATTCCATCTGGGCCACATTTTTACTGCTTAGTAAGAATGATATGCAAATCGAGTATAAAAATATGAACGGAACTCCAAATTTTGAAGAATACTCTTATGACGCTTTATTGGACGCATACGAAGCGATTAATGAAAGTAAGTATCCAGAAAATAAAGCCATGGTGGCGAGGTTATTGGAAGAGATAAAAGGCACCGAAGGGGCAATAGTTGCAGTTAAAAAGCAAAAATATTCAACATTTTGGCCAAGGTTTTTTGCATCATTTATTGACGGTATCTGCTTAGCAATTATTACCTATTCGTTAAGTTTGGTTATAGGGTTTTTGCCTATGTGGGCTATACCAGCCTTTGAGTTGCTTCCATTTTTTGACCTTTACATATACTCAGTGGCACTCCACGCCTTATCTGGCCAAACGTTTGGAAAAGTATTTATGTCTGTAAAAGTAGTGAATTATTTAGACGGAGATGATATCTCATTCAAACAGGCTTTTATGAGAGATGCCGTTGCTATATTAATTACTCTGTTTTCGGTTGTAATGTTGCCTGTAGATTCTGTGGAAAATCTGCCTGCTCAATATAATGAGTTATTAATTTGGATTCTCACTGTGTCCCTTGCTTGGTTCATAATTGATATTATTACTATGCTTTCAAACGAAAAACGCCGCACTATGCACGACTACATAGCAGGTACAGTGGTAATAAACATATAAAACTCATTAACGCTTGGCTTGTAGCATTAAGTTCACAAGTGACGCATAGAAGCACAAACACAGCGCACAATAATTTGCCCCTTTTAAACCAAATGGTATGATCAGCCCTGATACATTATTTCAGGGTTTAAACGTGCCAACTAATATCCATAAAAAAACACCCAGCCACAGCCTTGCTGATACACATATGCTGCACTTGCCCAGTGATTTAGACGGTGGCCTAGGCACTGTAGCTCGCATGGGTGTGATTGTGTTGCAAACAGACCAAACCATAGAGCACGAGCTAGCCAGTTTGTTGCAGCTGCCTGGGGTGGCCACCTATCACTGCCGCATTGCTAACGCTATGGAAGTCACTGCCAGTGCACTGGCGCAAATGGAAGCAGATTTGCCCATGGCGGCAAGCTTGCTGCCTAGTCAGTTTGATTTTGATGTAGTGGCATATGCCTGCACCTCTGGCTCCACAGTAATAGGTGAGCAGCGTGTGCAGCAAGCAGTGCAGCAAGCCCACCCTAATGTGCCCGTTACTAATCCGTTAAGTGCCTGTAAAGCCGCTTTGGCAGCCCTTGGCATCAAGCGTGTGGCGTTTCTCACCCCTTATAGCCCTGATGTCACTAGTGCCATGCAGGCAAACCTTACCGAAGCAGGTTTTGACATAGTGGTCACAGGCTCTTTTGATCTCACTGATGATTTTGAAGTAGGCAGAGTAAGCCCACAAAGCATTGCAGATGCAGTGCGTGTGCTGGCTGATAAACAGCCGTGTGATGGGGTATTTGTGTCGTGCACTAGTTTGCGCGTGGCCAATCTCATCCCTGCCTTAGAAGCCGATCTAGGCATTCCTGTCACCTCTAGTAACCATGCTCTAGCATGGCATATGCTGCGTTTAGCGGGGGTGCATGATGCTATGCCCCACAAAGGCCGTTTGTTTAGCGCGGTATAAACGCGATATAAAGTTTCAACACCACACACAATAAAAAAGGATCAGTATGGCTCACACATTACCGCAACACGCCCGCGTGGTTATTATTGGTGGCGGCATCCATGGCTGCTCTGTGGCCTATCATTTGGCCCAAGAAGGCTGGAAAGACATTGTGCTGCTAGAGCGTAAGCAGCTTACTAGCGGCACCACTTGGCATGCAGCTGGGCTAGTAGGAAGGTTGCAAGGTGGGCACTCTACCACCGCGTTTGCTCAATATGGCTCCGATTTATTTGGCCAGCTAGAAAAAGAAACCGGCCAAGCCACAGGCTATAAATGCCCAGGCTCCATCTCTATAGCCACTAATGTAGAGCGAATGGCAGAGCTACAAAGGCAAGCCGATTTTGCACTACTACACGATGAAGAAGCCAGTTTTATGCATGTGGATGACATCATGCAGGCGTGGCCCATGATGAACCCAGAAAATGTAGTGGGCGGCATTCATGTGCCAGGTAATGGCTACATAAACCCTATCGACCTAACCATGGCCATGGCCAAAGGGGCACGGCAAAAGGGCGTTAAGATCATTGAAAATATCTGCGTAGAGCAGGTGCTTGTAGAGCAAAAAAAGGTGACCGGTGTCGTCACAAACCAAGGCACTATAAAGGCCGATTTTGTAGTGAACTGTGCAGGCATGTGGGCCCGTGAATTAGGCCGCCAAAACAACATAGACATAGGCTTGCACGCTTGCGAGCATTATTATTTAGTCACCGATGTGATCCCAGATTTACCCGCCAATTTACCCGTGCTGCGCTCATACGATGATTGCACTTATTTTAAAGAAGATGCAGGCAAGTTGCTGTTTGGTTTTGCCCATAACAAAGTAAAGCCGTGGGGCATGCAAGGCATCCCTAAAGAGTTTTGTTTTGACTCCCTAGAGTTTGTAGATGACGACGTGATGGATGTGCTTGAAATGGCCATGAACAGAGTGCCTTTGTTGCAAACCACAGGCATTCGCACTTTTTTTAATGGCCCAGAAAGCTACTCCTATGATGGCCGCTTTACCTTAGGCCCAGCGCCGCAAATAGAGGGGTATTTTATCTTAGCAGGGGTCAACTCCACAGGCATACAGTCAGGCGCCGGAGCAGGCAGAGCTTTGGCTCAGTGGATCATTAAAGGCCATGCGCCTATGGATCTAAACGACATGGACCCAGCCCGCATAGAGTCTTTTCAAGCACGCGATTTATACCTACAAAAGCGCACACCCGAAACCCAAACACGCACTTACGCCATGCACTGGCCTAATGATCAGCGTGACAGTGTGCGCAATTTACGCAAAACCCCATTTCACCACACGCTCAAACAACACGGCGCATGTTTTGGTGAAGTGATGGGCTGGGAGCGGCCTTTGTGGTTTGCTCCTAAAGGCGTGGAAGCCAAAACCCAATACAGCTTTGGGCGACAAAATTGGTTTGATTATAGTCAGGCCGAGCAACACGCCGCGCGCAACGGCGTGGCTTTGATAGATTATTCTATGCTTGGCAAGCTGATGATAGAGGGCAAAGATGCGCAAGACTTTTTACAACGTGTGTGCACCAATGACCTAGCAATAGAGCCGGGTAATCTTGCATACACGCTGATGCTTAATGAACGTGGCGGCATAGAAAGTGACGCCACAGTGGCACGCTTCGCGCACGATAGCTTCATGATGATGAGCTCTATGGCCCGCACCCAGCGTGATCGCCTACACTTGCAAGCCCAAGTGCAAGCAAACGAAGATGTGCGCTTGCGCGACGTTACCAGCGCCAATGGCGTATTGTCTTTAGTAGGCCCTCACAGCCGTGAGTTGTTAGCCAAGCTTACCGACATGGATGTAAGTAATGAAGCCTTTGGTTTTAATACTTGGCAAAGTGGTTACATAGGCCATGCGCCTGTGTGGGCGCAGCGGTTATCTTTTACCGGTGAGCTAGGCTTTGAGATTTTTGTCACCCCAGATTTTGCCGACTACCTGTTGCAGCTATTGCTAGAAGAAGGCCTGCCAATGGGGCTAAAACTTATGGGCGGCGAAGCTTTAAATGCCTTACGCATAGAAAAAGGCTATCTGCACTGGGGCCATGATGTGTCCTACACAGAAGCCCCTCATCAAGTGGGGCTTGGCTTTTTATGTAAAGCCAATAAAGGCATCCAATACATAGGTCAAGCAGCGGTGCAACAGCGCAAAGACCAAGCCCTAGGGCCTTACCTATGTCATATAAAGCTGGGCGATGCAGGGCCTTTGCTCTATCACAATGAGCCTATTCTTTTGGGTGATGGCAAATCCAAAAAAACCATAGGTTATGTCACCTCTGGTGCTTATTCATGCACTGCCAAAGCAGCGGTAGGCTTGGGCTTTTTAGATGAGCGCCTTGATGTGACTCAAGGGCAGTTTAGTGTGTTGGTAGAAGGCATCGCTTATCCAGCTGCATTAAGCTGGAAGCCGTTTTATGATCCAACTAATACCCGGCTTAAAAGCTAGGGATAAATTTTGGGCATAAAAAAACCACAACTAAGTGGCTTGATTAGAATGGCTCCTCGACCAGGACTCGAACCTGGGACCAATAGATTAACAGTCTACTGCTCTACCAACTGAGCTATCGAGGAATTGCTCAATGCGAGGCGCGAATATTAATAGTGTATGGGCTTTGAGTCAAGGGTAAAAAACCATTTTATTTGAATAGGTTAAACCTTTTTGCGTAGTGATTGCTCTGGGCCACATTTTTTGCCATGGTCATGTTCCAGATGATTATCAATCGCTTGCAAAATTGCTTGTGTGTTATCATGCATTCATTGTTTTATCGAAGGAAATAAACGTGGATACTACGGCCAATAAATTACTCGAGCTGGTGTTAGCACCATTAAATATTACCTACCATCAGCTAGATAACGATAGCCACAAGCACAGTGGGTCTGCTACCAATAGCCATTACAATTTAGTATTAGTCTCTGATGACTTTGCAGGTGTAGGGTTAGTGAAGCGTCATCAGCAGGTTTATGCCTTGGTAGGGGAGCTAATGAGTAACCCTATTCATGCATTGGCACTGCATTGTTATACCACCGACCAGTGGCAAGCCAAGCAAGAAAAAATGCCAGCTACAGCCCCATGCATGGGTGGTAGTTAGTTATATAGGGCTATAAAAAGCCCCAAAAAAAGCCCCACATACCCTGTGCTAAAACATGGTGTGTGGGGCTTTTTTGTAGCTAGCGCATTAGCGCAAGAGCAACGCTAAATAAAGCGCAGCTTAGAAGTCGCCTGTGCCAGCAAGGGCTTCTTTGCGCGTGGCCATAAAGTCTTGCAGGCCATCATCAATGCCTTGATCCAAAGCTGGGGCTTCATATTCATTAAGCATTTTCTTCCAAAGGGCGTTAGCTCTAGTAAGCATGTCTTTACTGCCGTCTTCTTCCCACTGCTCAAAGCTGTTGTTGTCAGTGAGGTTGGACATATAAAACGCGTCTTTAAAGTTGGCTTGTGTATGAGCACAGCCTAAGAAGTGGTTGCCAGGGCCTACTTCTCGAATGGCATCAAGTGCTTGGCCATTTTCTGAAAGATCTATGCCCTTACAGAACGTATGTGCCATACCTAGCTGATCTAAGTCCATCACAAACTTCTCATAGCCCATAGACAAGCCACCTTCTAGCCAGCCTGCAGAATGCAACGCAAAGTTAACACCTGCCATAATAGTAGGCATAAGCGTGTTAGCGCTCTCAGATGCTGCTTGCGCGTCTGGAATCTTAGAGCCAGGTAAAGAGCCACCACTACGAAACGGCACGCCCAAACGGCGAGCCAGTTGCGCAGCGCCATAAATCACTAGCGCAGGCTCTGGTGTGCCAAAGGTAGGTGCGCCAGATTGCATAGAGATAGAGCTTGCGAAGGTACCAAAAATACAAGGTGTGCCAGGGCGATATAGCTGAATAAAAGTCATACCTGCAAGCACTTCTGCCAATATTTGCGCCAAGGTGCCAGCAATAGTCACAGGAGACATAGCACCAGACAATATAAACGGTGTTACCACACAGGCTTGGTTGTTTTCAGCATACACTTTAGCAGCACCTAACATGGTGTCATCAAAGGTCATTGGGGAGTTGGCGTTGATTAAGCTTGTGGTTACGGTGTTGTTTTTAACAAATTCTTCACCAAATACAATCTTAGCCATGTCTACCGTGTCTTGTGCACGAGAAGGTGCAGTTACCGAGCCCATAAAGCCTTTGTCGCTGTATTTAATGTGGCTATACAGCATGTCTAGGTGACGGGTAGTTACAGGCACGTCTACTGGCTCACATACTGTGCCACCAGAGTGGTGCATGTAAGGCGACATGTAGGCTAGCTTTACAAAGTTTTGGAAGTCGTGAAGAGTAGCGTAACGACGCCCTTTGTCTAGGTCACGTACAAATGGGCAGCCATAGCCTGGAGCAAATACAGTGTTTTTGCCACCTATGATTACATTGCGATCGCTATTGCGCGCATGTTGAGTATATTCAGCAGGTGCAGAAGCTTGAATGATTTGTCGGCACATGCCGCGAGGAAAACGTACACGCTCCCCATCAACTATAGCTCCAGCTGCCTTAAGCACTGCAACGGCTTCTGGGTCGTCACGAAAATCAATGCCCACTTCTTCAAGAATAGTGTCGGCATTACGTTCGATCAATTCCAAACCTGCTTCATCTAACACTTCAAATGGATTGAGTTGACGGGTGATAAAGGCAGGTGCTTTTACTGTGTCATTGGCGCGTGCTGCTTTACGTGCATCACGACCACCTCCGCTTTTGCGGCGTCCGCGGACTTCAGTCATGAAAATACTCCTAAAAAATGTATCAATATATATCTGGCCAAGATTTTGCAATTGTTGAAGGTTTTGTGCTGGCTAGGCGGCGACCGCTTGTTGTGTTTAAGCGCCACTTTTTGTCGTTTGTAACACTGTATCATCAGCTTTTTTGGTTACTATGAATGCCATTCATGTGGTTTTGAGAAATGCTCATCTTGATTTCCTGTATCCACCACTTGCACGGCTGGCTTAAACACCCACAGCTAGGTAGCATAGCAATATTATATATGGCATTTTTGAGAATTAACGATGAGCGCAAATCTACTTCAAGACTTATTGAAAAAAAATGGTGTTCTACTAGCTGATGGGGCCACAGGCACCAACTTATTTGCTATGGGTTTGGAGACAGGTGACGCGCCTGAATTATGGAATGTAGATTTTCCTGGCCGCATTGCAGCCAATTATAAAAGCTTTATAGATGCAGGCTCAGACATTATCTTAACCAATACATTTGGTGGCACACACTATCGTTTGAGGCTGCATAACGCCCAAGATAGAGTGCATGAGCTAAACGTTGCTGGCGTTAAAGTAGCACGTAAAGTGGCAGATCAGTGTGATCGTACAGTGATTATAGCCGGGTCTATTGGCCCTACTGGCGAAATACCAGAACCTATGGGCAGCTTAAGCCATGCTGATGCAGTGGCTGCTTTTACAGAGCAAGCCCACGCTTTAAAAGAAGGCGGCGCAGACGTATTGTGGATAGAGACAATGTCATCTACACAAGAGTCTGAAGCAGCTATAGAAGGCGCAAATACCACAGGCTTACCTGTCATTTGCACCTATAGTTTTGATACTAACGGCCGTTCAATGATGGGCGTAACACCTGCAGACATGGTGGTCTCTTGTGCTCATGAAGACCATACGTCTTATGCATGTGGATCAAATTGTGGCGTAGGGGCATCCGAATTAGTGATGGCCATACGCAATATGCGCAACGCCCCAGGTGGCGATAAAGCCATTTTGGTAGCTAAGGCCAACTGTGGAATTCCCGAATATGTCAATGGCGCTATCCACTATAATGGCACTCCAGAAATCATGGCTAATTACGCCACTATGGCTATGGATGCAGGAGCGGATATTATAGGCGGTTGTTGTGGCACGTCTCCAGAGCATGTTGCAGCTATGCGCAAAGCTCTAGATGCTCATACCAAAGGTGATGCACCTAGCGTTGAAGAAATTGAATCGGTGTTAGGTGAAATTTCTAAAGGTGGTAAAGCACAGTTTGGTGGAGACTTAACCGTAGCAGGCGGTGCGGCAGATGGCGCTGTTACAAACCGTCGTTCACGCAGGCGCTAAAGCACCTGTTATCAAAGGTGCCACTGCATAAAACTACGTACTTCTTTTTAACGCAATGCCTTTGCCAGCTTGCTCTGGCCAAGGTGTGTTTGCCTGCTCTTTTTCAAGTGTAGCCAAGCTTTTTAACATCATTGCACTAAAATTAGTCACTTTTTTAGCGACTAAGTTGTAGCTCAAAAATAACATTTCTACACTAGCCAATAGGTCGTTTTGGTCATTGTGCATTTGGTGAAAAACGCGCATGCGCTTGTTGTCTGTTTGCAATAGTTGCGTGGTGATAGTCACCATTTCCCCTAGCCCAATTTCTTGTAAATAAGTTAAGTGACTCTCTACTGTAAATAGGGTTTCACCGGTACTTTGGATGTGTGCCAAAGTTAAGCCCAAGTGATCTTGCAGTGCATCTGTAGCTTTGGTGAATATGACTAAATAATACGCATCGTTAAGGTGGCCGTTATAGTCAATCCACTCTTCTATCACAGGTGTGGCTAATGTTTTAAGGGTGTTTAAAGTATGTGGCATAGTTTCTCTTAATAATGGACTAGTTATAGTGTCTAGATTAAATGTTGCAAGCGTTATAAAGAATGATTAATATCACATAAATATTGCACTATTACGACTTATTTTTATGTTTACAGCGCTGCCCCTCACTAAGACAATCAATGTGGCTTTTTACTTAGTGCCAGAATTTTCTATGATTGGATTTTCTGCCCTAGTAGACCCTTTGCGCCAAGCTAACTATGTGTCTGGTGAAACCTTGTACAGGTGGCAAGTAGTGAGTGAAAAAGGTGAGGCCGTGGTTGCCAGTAACGGCATGAGTTTGATTGCCGACTGCGGCATTAATTTTGAAAAAAAACCAGATATGCTGATTATCTGTGCTGGTTTTGGCCCCGAAAAAGGTCAATCTAAACGATTACAAACTTGGCTGCAGCAACACAGTAGAAAAGGCTTATGGCTTGGTAGTCAGGACACGGGGAGCTATTTACTAGCTAAAACTGGTTTGCTAAATGGCTACCGCGCCACCATCCACTGGGAAAATTTAATTGCTTTTAAAGAGGTGTTCCAACAAGTAGAGGTGGTGGAAGAGCTGTATGAAATAGATCGGCGTCGCTTTACTTGCTCTGGTGGTTTGGCTGGTTTGGATATGATGCTTTATTTAATCCATTGCCAACGTGGCCATGAGTTGTCTTTATCCGTTTCAGATGAGCTGATCTACAGCCACATGCGAGAAGGTAAAGCCCCACAGCGCATGACTAATGCTTTGCGCTTAGGCACCAATAATCGCAAGCTGCTCAAAGTGATCGAGGCTATGGAAAATCACCTAGAAGACCCACTAAACATTCCTACTCTGGCAGCTATAGTGAACGTGTCAGAGCGCGAGCTAGAAAGGCTGTTTAGTAGGCACTTGCAGCAATCCCCCGGTCGCTATTACCGCGCCAAAAGGCTACAACGAGCTAGATCTTTGCTACAACAAACCGACAGGCAAGTGGTCGATATTGCTATGGCTAGTGGGTTTGGCTCTGCAGCACATTTTTCGCGTGCTTACAGGCAATTTTTCAATGTAGCACCAAGCCAAGATCGTCACCAGCAGATACGTCGTAGTTAAGCGCACTTGCCTTGTCTCTTTACTTACCCTGCCACTGAGGCTGGCGCTTTTGCGCAAAGGCATTGGTGCCTTCACTAGCATCATCTGAATGCAGCATGGTTTTATACACCGGCACATTTTGGCGCATATGCGCGTATGCTTGCTCTAGCTCCATGGTTTGGGTAGATCGGGTAATGGCTTTAATTGATGCCAATGATAATGGCGCAGATTGGGCAACTTCTTGAGCCCATGCCAATGCTTGCTCTACGAGCAATTCGCCTTCACAGTGGCGATTGATGAGGCCAAAGTGAATAGCTTCTTCTACTTCCATGCGGCGGCCAGTCATCAGCATATCCATAGCAATAGTATGAGGAACACGACGTGGTAATCGCAATACGCCTCCGCTGTCTGGGATGATACCTATAGTGGCTTCTGGTAAAAAAAACTGCGCATGATTTGCTGCAATAATTAAGTCACAAGCCAAAGCAAGCTCAAAGCCACCACCAGCAGCATAGCCATTGACTGCGGCAATCACAGGTTTGTCCAAATTCCATAGTTCGGTAAGTCCGGCAAATCCGCCACGGCCAAAATCTGCATCTACCGCTTCACCTGCAGCCGCTGCTTTTAGGTCCCAGCCTGCACTAAAAAACCGGTCGCCACTGCCGGTAATTACAGCAACTGCTAAATCAGGATTATTAGCAAAGTTTATAAATGCTTCACCCATAGCATGAGAAGTGGCTGCATCTATGGCATTAGCTTTTGGGCGATTAAGGGTGATGAGTAACACGGCGCCATGTTGCTGGCAAACTACTGTATCGGTCATGAGTGGTGTTGTCCTAGTTGTATGAGAGCATCCACTGCTACAGCACCATTTTTAAGGGCCAGCAGAGGATTAATGTCTAATTCGTAAACAGGGTGTTTCTGGCTATAGTCTAGCACTGTCATTACGCTGTCCACTACGGCGTCTAAGTCCGCTGCATTTTGGCCACGATACCCTTTAAGTATGGGGGCGCATTTTAGTGTGGTTAGCGCCTGCATTATTTCTTTTTTGCTGGTGGGTAATAGCAAACTTTTAGCATCTTGTAGTAGCTCTACCAAAATGCCACCTGCACCTAATACTAAATATTGGCCAAATAGTGGATCGGTATTGATACCAATAATCAGCTCACTCACTGCCCCTTTTACCATCTGTTCTACTAACAAAGTGTCACTTAAAGCAAACAGTGTTTTGGCTGCCTGCTCTACTTCAGCCAAGCTGTTAAGGTTAAGTTTAACGGCGCCTAATTCAGTTTTATGAGCCAAATCTGCCCCTACAGCCTTTACAGTAATGGGATACCCAAGCCTTGTGATGACCTCATTCACTTGAGCTAGGTTTGTGATTATTTGTCCTTTGGGTATAGGCAAGCCATGCTGGCTTAATAGGTGTTTACTTTGCACTTCTGACAAAGTGGTGGTCTGTTTCGTGGCAACACTGGCTACTTTAATGTGACGAATTTGAAGTGGCTGTGGCATAGGCGCTGCAAAGGCTTGGCCTATGCGATAAGCATGGTTAAGCGCGCCAAGGCACTGACTCATGCCTATCATGGGAGCCATACCATGTTTTATACAAGTATCAATTGCATGGGTTGGCATACATTCGGCCATAGAAGATAAAACCACAGCTTTATAATGGCCTGCGGTGGCGGCATCTGCCAGTGCTAGCATCGCAGTATCCCACTCTTGAGGGTCTGCTGTGGCGTTGTTGGGCCAATCTAGTACCAATACAGTGGCACTAAAGTTGGCTTGCATGTGCGCCCCAAACGTTGCTGCTAGTTGGTCGCGCTTATTCCAAATGTAGGTCTGGTAATCAAGGGGGTTATCTACGTGTTCGCCGTTAGTAAAGGTATTTGAAGTGACCTGTTGTTGGGCCGGTGTCAGTGTGCCATATTGTATCTCTAGGCCGTCTATAAGGTCTGCCATCATGCCTGCTTCGCCGCCAGAGCAGCTCATAGATGCAATATTTTTATGCGCCAATGGCCCCAGTATAGAAAGTAATTTTAATGTTTCTAAAAACTCCGGCACGGTGTCAACTCGTGCAATGCCTAGACGGTTAAATAAGGTGTCAAATAGTTGATCTGCTCCTGTTAACGAGCTGGTATGAGATAGGGCTATTTTTGAGGCTGCAGCTGTGCGCCCGGTTTTAATAGCAACAATAGCAACCTTGTGACGCAAAGCTCTGCCAGCTGCAGCATCAAAGGCAGCTAAGTCATTAATACTTTCTATGTGTAAGCCTATGGCGCTTACTCTTTTGTCATCTAGCATGGCATCTATCACACACGCGATATCCACTTGAGCTTGGTTACCCATGGTAAACATATAAGCAATAGGCAGGCCTGCTTTTTGCATGGTCATGTTGAGGCCAATATTGCCACTTTGGGTGATAATGGCAACGCCTTTTTCTACTGGCTGACAGCCGTGTTGGTCTGGCCATAACACAGCTTTATCTAAGGCGTTAATTACCCCATAGCAATTGGGGCCAATAATAGGCATGTCACCTGCTGCTTCTAGCAAGCGAGCCTGGCGTTCTGCACCTATACGTCTTAAATCAGGGCTTAAGTCGCCGCCTATTTCGCTAAATCCAGAGGCGTAGAGTAGGGCGCCGCCTGCGCCCATTTTATTCAATTGGGCTACGGTTTCAATGGCGCTTTCAGCGTTTACAGCCACATAGGCGGCATCTGGCGCTTGGGGTAAATCTAAAACAGATTTTAGGCATTTAATGCCCATAAGCTCTTTGCGTTTTGGATGTATCGACCAGATGGGGCCAGTAAAACCCATGGCAAGGCTTTCGCGGATAGCAAAGTCTGCCCCACGACTGCCAAATACGGCGATGGATTTTGGCGCCAGAAGACGCCGCAAACGTTGTTTGTCAATCATACCCTGCACCTCTTATGCCTGTTAGGCTATGATTCTAAAGGCCGCAGCATGGACCGAGATATAATGTGTCGTTGTATTTCACTAGTGCCGTCCCAGATGCGCTCTACGCGCTGGTCGCGCCAAATTCGCTCTAGAGGCAGCTCGTCCATTAAGCCCATACCCCCTAAAATCTGTATGGCCTCATCAGATACCATGGCCAGCATTTCTGTGGCTTTTAGTTTGGCCATGGCAGCATCTGCATCGCTCATTTGGCCGTTACAGTCTTTCCAAGCGGCATACATAGTGATTAATTCAGCTGCTTTTAGCTCTGTGGCCATGTCGGCTAGCTTAAAAGATACACCTTGAAATTTACCAATGGTTTGGCCAAATTGCTTGCGGTCTGCAGCCCATTGCGTGGCAATTTCCAGTGCACGCTCGGCGCGGCCCAAGCACATAGCCGCTACAGAAAGGCGGGTGGCGCCTAGCCATTCATTAGCTACGTCAAACCCATGGTCTTCTTCGCCTAATACTTGAGACTTATGCACACGACAGTTGTCAAAATTTAAAATACAGTTGTGATAGCCACGGTGGGACACACTATTATAGCCAGGCTCTACAGTGAAGCCTGGTGTGCCCATATCTACCAAGAAACTGGTAATTTTTTTCTTTGGTCCACGCGCGGTTTCTTCCACGCCACTTGCGGCAAATAAAATCACAAAGTCAGCCACATCAGCATGGCTGATAAAATGCTTGGTGCCATTGATCACAAAGTCATCACCGTCACGCTGCGCACGACACTGCATAGACCGAACGTCAGATCCAGCATTAGGCTCTGAAAGCGCTAAGCAGTCTACCTTTTCCCCCCTAATACACGCATGTAGGTAGTTTTCAATTTGCTCACCCTTACACGCCAGCAAAATGTTGCTTGGCCTTCCCACAATATATTGCAAACCAAAATTTGCACGGCCTAATTCACGCTCCATTAAGCAAAGGGTGAGAGTGTCTAACCCAGCACCTCCATGCTCTTCGGGCATATTGGCGGCATACAAACCAAGATCTAGAGCCTTTTGTTTAATCTGCTGCGCTAGTTCTGGGCGAATAGCATTGGTTTTTTCTACCTCTGCTTCATAAGGGTAAAGTTCTTGTTCGACAAAGTTTTTAAGGGTGTCGATGATCATTTGCTGTTCGTTGGTAAGACTAAAATCCATGATCTTCTCTTTTATGTAGGGTTATATTAGGTGTTTGCTTAAGCTAGGTTTTTTTAGCACTAGGCACAGCCATTACTCGGCCTTGTTGCTTAGGTGCTGGCAGGTGCTTATGGGCTTGCCATATTTGCTCTAACACAGCTAACACTTGCGGCTGAATAGGTGCGGCGCTTGAGGTATTCATATCTACATGTAGCAGCATTTGCTCTGTAGTTGCTAATAGTTCGCCTGTGTCACCATGATACATGTGGTGAAAAAAGTGTAGGCGTTTGGTGTCGATGCCCAATATCTGTGTGGTAAACCGCAAAGGCTGGCCGCCTGCTACTTCTTGGTAGTAGTTAATATGAGTTTCTACCGTATAAAAAGATGACCCCAACGCACGGTATGCTTCATCAATGCCGACATAGCGAAACAGAGCATCAGAAGCCTCTCCCATGGCATATAAGTAAAACGATTCGCTCATATGGCCATTGTAGTCAATCCACTGTTCACGCACTGTGTCGGTAAAAAGTGTAAGGGGGCAGTCTATGGGCTCATCTTGTTGATAAATTCTGTAGCTTTTGGTGAGGTAAATGTCGTTATCCATAAAACAGCTCTTAAGTGAATGCTTATTGAAATTTGTGTGTCATTTCTATGTCTGTACTAAGTCGTTACTATGTCGCTACTATGCCTTAGAGCGTTTAGTTCAACTTGATTAAATACGAATAAATATTGGTCAATATCGATAAATAAATACCCAAAATGATATCCTTAGCTGTTTAGATTATTTTAAACGCAACTTTAGTTATAGCTGCGCACTGGTTTACTTTAGAAAGAGTTAATGGACATAAGGCAGTGCTCAAATGGAGTGAGTTAGAGCATTAAGTTTCCTTTTGGAAAGTGGTGTGACTTGTGTTTCTTATTGGCGTCATAAGTTGTGACTTTAGGACTAATCAAAGGTCGCTTTTAAGTATGTAGTTAATTTACAAAAGAGTATTATTTTTCACCAATAATCAAGGCGTGCGTCTGACTCATCGGCTAGACGTGCTAAATAAATATAAATTGATACCCACAAGGATCAATTTAAATCACCAAGGTAAAACCATGTCTAAGACTTACTTGTCCGACATCGACATTGCTCGCGCTGCCGAGAAACGTCCGATCGCTGAAGTTGCTGCAAAACTAAATATCGATGTTGATGATTTAGAAATGTATGGCAAAATTAAAGCTAAAATCAGCCCTGAGTTCATCAAAAGTGTTAAAGATCGCAAAGATGGCAAGCTAATCTTAGTAACAGCCATCAACCCTACGCCAGCTGGCGAAGGCAAGACGACTACGACAATTGGTTTGGGCGATGCTTTAAATCAAATTGGTAAGCAAGCCTCTGTTTGTTTGCGTGAACCTTCTCTTGGGCCTTGTTTTGGTGTTAAGGGTGGTGCAGCTGGTGGCGGTTACGCTCAGGTTGTTCCAATGGAAGACATCAACTTGCACTTCACTGGCGATTTCCATGCCATTGGCCTTGCACACAACTTACTATCTGCTGCCATTGATAACCATCTGCAGCAAGGTAATGATTTAAACTTAGATCCACGTCGTATTGAGTGGAAGCGCGTAATGGACATGAACGATCGTGCCCTACGCAATGTGACCATCGGCCGCGGTGGCCCAGCTCATGGCGTGCCTCGTGAAACAGGTTTTGACATCACTGTGGCTTCTGAAGTAATGGCTATTTTCTGCTTAGCTAACACTTTGGCTGAGCTTAAAGAAAAATTGGGTGACGCGGTAGTAGGTTACACCTATGACCAAAAGCCTGTTACTGCACGTGACCTTAAAGTTCATGGCGCTATGACAGTATTACTTAAAGACGCATTTAGCCCTAACTTAGTGCAAACCCTTGAGCACACTCCTGCGTTTGTTCACGGTGGCCCATTTGCAAACATTGCCCACGGTTGTAACTCTGTAGTTGCAACACGCTTGTCTATGAAGCTAAGTGACTACACAGTAACAGAAGCAGGCTTTGGTGCTGACTTAGGTGCTGAGAAGTTTTTAGACATTAAGTGTCGTAAGGCCGGTATCACACCAAGTGCTGTAGTTATTGTTGCTACTATTCGTGCCCTTAAGTTACACGGTGGCGTTCCTCTTAAGGAAGTGAATAACGAAAACCTAGAAGCTGTGGCTAAAGGTGTTGAAAACCTTAAGAAGCACATCGAAAACATCCACCAGTTTGGTCTTCCTGTAGTGGTTGCGGTTAACAAGTTTGTAACTGACACTGATGAAGAAGTGAAAACAGTTCAATCTAAGTGTGATTACCTAGGCGTTCAAGTGATTGAAGCTAACCACTGGGCAGAAGGTGGCAAAGGTGCTGTTGAGCTTGCTGAAGCAGTTGTTGATTTGGTAGAAAATCACGAAAACGACTTCCATTACTTATATGAAGATGACATGCCTCTTTGGGATAAGGTTAAAACTGTAGCTCAAAAGATCTATGGCGCTGACAACATTCAAGGTGATCAGAAGCTACGTGACCGCTTTACTGCGCTTGAAGCAGCTGGCTACGGTAACTTACCTATCTGTATGGCTAAAACTCAGTACTCCTTCTCTACTGATCCTTCACTAAAGGGCCGTCCTACTGGTTTTGATATTCCACTTCGTGAAGTGCGTTTATCTGCTGGTGCTGGCTTTATTGTTGTATTGGCTGGTGATGTAATGACGATGCCAGGTCTTCCTAAGAAGCCTGCTGCTGAAGTGATCGATATCAACGAAAACGGCGATATTATTGGTTTGTTCTAAGCCAAAAATGTGTTAAAAAAAGCCCCGTTAGGCACTGTCTAGCGGGGTTTTTTTGTGCATTTTTTATCAGAAAAATAGCTTTTAGATCGCTAAAGAAGTTTTTTTAAGACTATCGTGGGGTTGAGCTGAGTAATATTTTTTATAAATATAGTTAACGCATTAACCATTTGTGGGTTCTATTTTAGCGCTATATTGCGATGGAGCAATATCATTTTGTGTAATGTATTAGTAAGATAATGTGTCAGTGGCTTGAATAAATCTAGACAAATCTGTGCTTATGGCCAATTAGGTGGAGCTAATGGCAGGCAAGATATCGTTTAGATTGCTAAATATTTTTTTATGGGTTTAATAGGGTTGATTTGAGGAATTTTTTTTATTAGTATAGTTAACACATTAACTATTAATGTCTGTATGCTAGTTAAGTAATATGAGATACCGCAGCTTTAGCAACATGATTCACATTAGTCTAAAGTTGTCTAAAAAAGGTATCGTATTAAATCTTTCTATGCCTTACACTTAAGATTGATCGTGTGTATGCTAAAAATTAGTCCTCATCACGGCTTATTTGTTTACTTAATAAATCTAAAAACCGGAGTAATAAATGAAAAAATTAATTGCCGCCACTATGGCTACAGGCCTTATTTTTGGTGCGTCTACAGTGGCTAGTGCTGCTGAAACCCTGCTGTTATCATCCTGGCTACCACCCAAACACCCTGTAGTTGTAAGTATCATCACTCCCTGGATTGCAGCGGTAGAAGCTGAAAGTGGTGGTGAGCTTAAAATCCGCATTTTACCTAAGCCTCTAGGAGCCCCACCAGCACATTATGATCTTGCTAAAGATGGTGTTGCTGACATCACTTATGGTGTGCATGGTTATCAGCCAGGGCGGTTTAAGCTAACTGCTGCAACAGAACTACCATTTTTAGGTGACAGCGCGGAAGATGTGTCTGTGGCATATTGGCGCATTTATAAGAAGCATCTTGAGTCTTTAAACGAGCATGAAGGCACTGTGGTTTTGGGTTTAATGTCCCACGGGCCGGGTGTGATTCACAACAACGTTCGTGCTATTAATAGTATTGAAGACATGAAAGGTTTGAAATTTCGTGTAGGTGGTGGTGTAGCAGGTAATGCAGCTAAAGCCTTGGGTGTAACTGCAATGTTAGCTTCTGCAACCAAAAATTACGAAATGCTTTCAAGTGGCGTGGCTGATGGTACCTTTTTACCTACCGAGTCTATCAAGTCATTTAAGCTGTCTAAGTTGTTATCCCATGCCACTACTGTGCCCGGGGGTTTATACAACACAAGCTTCTTCTTAACCATGAATCCAGCTAAATTTGATAGCCTAAGTGCTGATAACCAAGCTGCCTTAATGCGCACCTCTGGTGAGAAATTTGCACGTATTGCAGGCCAAGGCTGGGATAAGCACGATGCCATAGGTCAAGCAGCTATGGATGCAGCAGGTATTGCTAGTATTGAAGCAAGTGATGCGTTTGTAGCTGAAATAAAAGCTGCAACAAGCCACTTGGAAGCAGATTGGATAACCACTGCTAACAGCTTGGGTGTAGACGGTGTTGCTGTCATGGCAGATCTTCGTGCAGAAATAGCAAAAGTTGCTGCTGAGTAATGTCATCTAGCCAATCAAACGGTCGGGCGTTAACGTCTGGCCCTTTTATGCAGCTAATACTGCAGCGTATATTAGGTGGCCTTGCGGCCACCTTTTTACTGACATTAATGCTGTTAACCTTGGTAGATGTAGTAGGGCGTTATGGCTTTAATATGCCAGTAAGTGGTAGCTATGAAATAACCGAGTTGCTATTAGCTGCCATCATATTTTCGGCTTTACCTTTGGTGTCAGCCAATGATCAACACATTACTGTAGATCTTATCGATAGCTTTGTGCCTTCTTTTATCGCTTGGGTGAGAGACATTAGCGTAGCGCTAGTGATGGGTCTTATACTGGCGGGTATTAGCTACAAAGTGTGGCTTAAAGCTCTTGAATCAGTGCGTTATGGCGATCGAACAGCAATGTTGTATTTACCTACTGCTCCAGTATATTTTTATATTAGCATTGCCTTGGGCATAAGCAGCGTTGTGGTGTTGTTGCTCACTTGGCAGTATTTTCGTGCTGGCATGTTACCTTCCTCTAAAAAAGCATAATTTATATGTATGAATCTTTAATTGCCTTTGCTGCCATGCTCACCTTGGTGATTGTGGTGCGTATGCCTATTGCCTTCGCTATGGGGCTGGTGGGTTTTGTAGGTTTTGGTTTAATGACCAGTTTCTCTGGTTCCTTGGCCATGGCCAGTATCATCACCTATGACACAGGTCTTAATTATGGCCTGTCTGTTGTGCCCCTGTTTATTTTAATGGGGAACTTTGTTAACCGTGCGGGCCTGTCAGACGAATTATATACCGCGGCTAATGCCTTTTTGGGACACCGCCGTGGTGGTTTAGCAATGGCTACAGTAGTCGCCTGTGGTGGCTTTAGCGCCGTTTGTGGATCTAGTTTAGCTACTGCGGCTACTATGTCTAAGGTGGCTATGCCTCCTATGAAAAAATATGGCTATGACGATGGCTTAGCCGCTGGGTGTATCGCAGCTGGTGGCACTTTAGGCATTTTAATACCGCCCAGTGTTATCTTAATTATCTTTGGTATTATGACTGAAACAGACATTGGTCTGCTGTTTATTGCGGGCATTTTACCAGGCCTATTGGGTGTACTTTTCTACTTGGTAGCGGTGCTAGTTACGGTAACGCTAAAACCAGAAAAAGGCCCTAGAGGTGAACGTTTTTCATGGCCTAAACGCTTACAAGCTCTTTGGGGTGTGTCAGGTGTGTTGGGTTTGTTTGCGCTAGTGATAGGTGGCATTTATGGTGGCATCTTTACGCCCACAGAAGCTGCAGGTATTGGTGCTTCAGGTGCTTTCTTTATCGCCTTAATTCGAAGGCGGTTGAGCGTGCAGTCGTTGCTGGATACTTTGGTTGAAAGTGCCCGCACTACAGCCATGATCTTTGTGATTCTTATTGGGGCAGAAATCTTTTCAAACTATGTCAACATCGCAGGTTTGCCAGAGCTCTTATCTGGGTGGGTTGTGTCGTTTGATTTATCAGCAATCGCCGTGATCATGCTTATTATGCTGGTGTATGTGGTGCTGGGCACCGTATTAGAAAGTTTGTCCATGATTATGCTAACAGTGCCAGTATTTTACCCCTTGGTATTGGGGTTAGATTTAGGTGACTATTCTCAAGCTCTTGCCGATCCAGATATGGCATTGGTTTGGTTTGGAATCATTGTTGTGGTCATTACCGAAATTAGCCTTATTACGCCGCCTGTTGGCCTTAATGTATTTGTGCTTAAAAGCATGTTGGATGATGTAAAACTCAGTACTATATTTCGTGGTGTGACCCCGTTTTGGATTGTTGATATAGTGAGATTGATGACCCTCATTCTACTGCCCGGATTTGTGCTTTGGCTGCCTAATCTAATGGCAAACTAGTCCCATGAACACATTGGGCATGAAAATGAGCCAGCGTGAGTTCATTCTCATTATTGCTGCTCTTATGTCGATGGTGGCCCTTACTACAGATGCTATGCTTCCAGCGTTAGGTTATATGGCGCAAGAGTTTGCTGTAGATGGTAACGCTATTCAATTGGTAGTCACCAGTGTGTTTGTAGGTCATGCGCTGGGCCAGTTAGTTTATGGCCCAATGTCTGATACCTATGGTCGCAGACGCAGTATATTTGTGGGTTTGGGTATTTTTTGTATAGGCAGTTTGATCAGTGTGTGGGCTGAGTCTTTAGAGATGATGCTGGCAGGGCGTTTTTTGCAAGGTTTTGGAGCGTCGGGCCCTAGGGTGATGGTGGTGGCCTTAGTAAGAGACTGCTTTAGTGGGGCTGCTATGGCTCGCATCATGTCATTTGCTATGACGTTGTTTATGGCTGTGCCCATAATGGCGCCGCTAATAGGCCAAGGCATTTTGTTAGTTGGGCCTTGGCCATGGATTTTTGGTTTTTTCGTAATGTTTGCCGCAGTGATGTTTACTTGGGTATACATGCGTTTAGATGAAACTCTAAAGCCTGAAAATCGCTTGTCATTACACCCTAAAAAGCTTTGGTATACTATGCGGCAAGTGCTGGTGAATCCCATTGCTATGGGCTATTCATTTGTTGCTGGCTTGGTATTTGGCGGGTTTATGGGTTATCTAAGCTCAAGTTTGCAGATTTTCCAACAAGTGTATAGCGTAGGTGAAGCCTTCCCCATTTACTTTGCAGTACTGGCATTACCTACTATTGCTGCGTCATTAATCAATGCAAAACTAGTGATGCGTTTTGGTATGTACAGCTTAGTGCAAGTGACTAATGTTATAACAGGCGTAGCCTGTTTGGCCTTTTATATTTATGCAAATACTACTGTTAGCGGGCCTAGTTTAGGTGAGTTTATGACGCTGTGTAGTATCATTTTCTTTGGTATCGGATTTCGCTTTGGCAACCTTAATGCTCTGGCTATGGAGCCACTAGGCAAGCTTGCAGGTATGGGTGCATCTGTTGTGGGCTCGTGCACTACTTTAATGGGTGTGCCTATAGGTATGTGGGTGGGTATGTCTTATGATGGTACTGTATTGCCTTTAGTGCTTGGGTTTTGTGTGACATCTTGGGTTGCATTTATATTCATGTTCTACCTCAATCGTCGACATAAGGCGCCGTTGTAGGGGCCTTATGTAGTTTTATTGTCTTTTGAACACCCTGATAGCTTAGCTTCTGTGATCAATTACCCGCTTTGCTTTGCCTTCTGAACGAGGCAAGTGTTGTGGCGCTTCTATTACAATGGTTGCCGAAATGCCAATAAAGGTTTTAACTTTATGGCTTAGTAGGTTAATTAAGTAATCGTTAGTTAATGTCGAACACCTTGGATCAGACTCAACCCTAATGGTCACTTTATCCATGTTTCCTTGCGTTTTTATCTCTATTAAATAATGTGGTGTAAGCCCTTCAATGGCACAAACCTGTTCTTCAATCTGGCTTGGGAATACGTTAACACCTCGAATGATTAACATGTCATCACTGCGGCCCGTAATTTTATCCATACGACGCATTGTTCTAGCTGACCCTGGCAATAAGCGTGTTAGATCTCGTGTGCGGTAGCGGATCATAGGCATGGCTTCTTTTGACAAGCTGGTAAAGACAAGCTCGCCTTCTTCACCATCGGGTAACACTTTGCCCGTGTCTGGGTCGATAATTTCTGGATAAAAATGATCTTCCCATATGGTGGGGCCATCTTTTGTTTCGATACATTCTTGCGCAACGCCAGGCCCCATCATTTCTGACAAACCATAAATATCTACCGCGTCCATAGACATGCGCTCTTGAATATCTTTACGCATTGCGTTAGTCCATGGCTCTGCACCAAAAATTCCCGTACGCAAAGCAAGCTTGGTAGGGTCGATGCCTTGGCGATGGATCTCATCAGAAATATTTAACATATAAGACGGTGTAACCATAATGAGATCAGGATCGAAGTCTTTAATGAGTTGCACTTGTTTTTCAGTCTGACCGCCACCCATGGGAATCACAGTACAGCCCAATCGTTCAGCGCCATAATGTGCGCCCAGGCCACCAGTAAATAAACCATATCCATAAGAGACATGTACCTTATCTTTGGGTCGACCACCTGCTGCATAAATGGAGCGAGCCACTAAGTTGGCCCAAGTGTCGATATCCTTTTGGGTATACCCTACCACTGTGGGTTTACCTGTTGTGCCGCTTGAAGCATGAACACGGACAATTTGTTCCGTAGGAGTGCAAAACATGCCAAAAGGGTAGTTGTCTCGCAAATCGGATTTAGTAGTAAAGGGGAATTTTCGCAGATCTTCAAGTGTGATTAAGTCGTCAGGATGGACTCCGGCATCATCAAACTTCTTTTTATAAACAGAAGAATTTGTATAAGCGTGTTGAAGGGTTTCTTTAAGGCCTTGCAGCTGTAAATTACGTAATTCGTCTAAGCTTGCCGTTTCAATGGCATCCAAGCCAATTTTTTCACCTATCATACTGCACTCCAAAATTGATCTTATGATTTAGTTATATTTAGGTAATTAATATACTACACTTTAGTTATATTTGAGAATAAAATGTATCACAATAAACTTTACGTGCCTTTTTCTAAGGTGAATATTTATTACGTGACCCATTTTATAAGCTCTATTTTGTTGATAATAAGGTTGTAAATGGCAGTGGGCTAATCACGATACGTAAATTTGACTTGAGCCTAAATAAGCGTATCATTATGAATATATTCAGTTTGTAAATACTGTTTCCATTAATTTTAATCTGTACTCATTAATAAGAGTTATTAAATGAAATCAAAGAGTTATGCTTGTGGTGTGTGGGTTGAAGGTGAACCTAATGGAGCTGCAGTCCATCACCCCGTGACTGGAGAGTTGATTTGTACGGTTTCTAGTGCTGGTGTTAACTTTGAAAACATGGCTCAGTATGCGCGTAACGTGGGCGGCGCAGGCCTTGGCCAGATGACCATTCATGAGCGTGCTAACGCCATTAAAGACGTTGCCAAGCACTTGCTCACCCAAAAAGATCATCTTTACAAAATTTCATCAAAAACCGGCGCCACCAAACTAGATAGTTGGATAGACATCGAGGGTGGCTTAGCCACTTTGTTTAGCTACTCGGGTATAGCGCGTAGAGAGTTTGCCAATGAAAAATTCATTGTAGAAGGGCCACCTGAACCGTTATCAGCCAACGGTAGTTTTGTAGGACGACATATACTTACCTCAAAGCCTGGGGTTTCAGTACATATTAATGCATTTAATTTTCCGTGCTGGGGTATGCTAGAAAAAATAGCGCCAAGTTTGATTGCTGGCGTGCCAGTGATTGTAAAACCAGCAACGGTATCGGCGTATTTAACCCAAGCTATGGTAGAAGAAATTGTCGCCTCTAAGCTTTTGCCAGAAGGTGCCATTCAATTAATATGTGGTGGTGTGGGAGATCTACTAGATCATCTTAATGAGCAAGATGTCGTCACCTTTACTGGGTCTGCAGTCACAGGTAAAAAACTACGTCGTCACGATAATCTCATTGATAACAGCATTCCTTTTAACATGGAGGCTGATTCGCTTAATTGTTGTGTTTTGGGTCAAACTGTTGCTGTAGATGATCCCGAATTCGCCTTGTTTATTAAAGAAATTACTACAGAAATGACCGTGAAAGCGGGTCAAAAGTGCACTGCTATTCGTCGTATTATTGTGCCCGTAGCGCAAGTAGATGCGGTGAGTCGTGCGTTAAAACACAGCTTAGATCAAGTAGTGATGGGTGACCCTACTGTTAAAGGTGTTCGCATGGGCCCTTTAGTTGGGCAAGAGCAATGTGCAGATATTAAAGAGACTGTAGCGCTATTGAGCCAACATTGTGATGTCATCTATGGTGGTAATGATGTGGAGATGACCTTGGAAGGTGAAGGCGTGCAACCCTATGCGTTTTATCCGCCTACGCTGCTGTATTGTGCGTCGCCAATGACAACCGATGCAGCCCATAGTATTGAAGCTTTTGGACCGGTTAGCACCATAATGCCCTATGAAACTATTGACCAAGCAGTGGCTATGGCTCATTTGGGAAAGGGGAGTTTAGTGGGTTCTATTGTCACCTATGATGATCAAGAAGCTACCCAGTTTGTTATGGGTGCGGCAGCGTTTCATGGCCGCATATTAGTGCTCAATCGTGATTGTGCTAAAGAATCTACCGGTCACGGCTCGCCATTGCCTACGTTAGTTCATGGAGGGCCAGGTAGAGCGGGTGGTGGTCAGGAGTTGGGTGGATCACGTGCTATTAAGCATTATATGCAGCGCACAGCGATCCAAGGCTCCCCAAGCACTTTGATGGCTATTACACGTGAGTATATGACAGGGGCTAAAACCTCTAGTACGCATCAACACCCGTTTCGTAAATACTTTGAAGAGCTGGTGGTAGGGGAGAGTTTAACTACTCACCGTCGCACGGTCACCGAAGCTGATATTGTTAATTTTGGTTGCCTTTCAGGGGATCACTTTTATGCTCATTTTGATGAATTAGCAGCTAAAGATTCATTGTTTGGACAACGCGTAGCCCATGGTTATTTTGTTATTTCAGCAGCAGCTGGTATGTTTGTAGACCCTGCTCCAGGGCCTGTTTTAGCTAACTACGGCATGGAGAATTTGCGCTTTGTAGAGCCTGTATTTATAGGTGACACCATTCAAGTGAAAATAACCGTTAAGAAAAAAATTAAAAAAGATAAGCGCCCAGAAGAAAAACGCCCCACTGGAGTGGTTTTATGGGACGTAGAAGTCACCAACCAACATCAGGTTATCGTCGCACTATACGACATACTGACGTTGGTTGAGAGAAAGTACGATTAACTGTTATTTAGGCTGATGATCACTGTGAATAAAGCGGGGCCTATGCTCTTGTACCTGAGTTAAAGGTTCAACAAGTTGTAAGCTTGTGTGGCAGCGCTTAGAAAGATTTTGGTATTCAAGTGTACCGTTGCTCTTCCAAGCTACTTCTTGGTCGCTTAATTGACGCTTTATAGTGGCAGGGCTGCCCGCAAGTAAACTTCTTGGTGGGCATTGAAATGCTGATTTAACAAATGCAGTGGCACCAACAAGTGAATCGGCACCGATGATTGCGTCATCCATTATGACTGCGTTCATACCGACCAGAGCATTACGACCAATGTGGCAACCATGCAAAATTGCACCGTGGCCAATGTGTCCATCTTGTTCGATAACGCAGTCTTTGTTAGGGAAGCTGTGCACTACACAGGTGTCTTGAACGTTGCTGCCTTGGTGCATGATAATACGGCCAAAGTCGCCACGTAATACAGCATTAGGGCCTATGTAGCAGTCTTTGCCCACGATAACGTCACCGATTAATACAGCGGTGGGATGCACATAGGCACTGGGATCAACAACAGGAATGAGGTCCTCTATTGAGTAAATTGGCATAGTGGATTCCAAGTAAATAGTTAAACATATTCTGTGGTGCGTCATGGTTACTTATCTAAACAATAGTGTCCAGACATTCAGAACAATTAATCAGGAGTAGGTTGTGGTATTTGAAACAATTATTTACCAAATCGATAATGGTGTGGGCATACTGAGTTTAAACAGACCCACTACCTTGAATAGCTTTAATAGCCAAATGCATGAAGAGGTAAAGGTAGCTATCAAAGATGCTCGCACCAACGTGTCTGTGAGATGTTTGATTATTACTGGTGAAGGAAGAGGTTTTTGTGCAGGCCAAGACCTGAGCGACCGAGCGGCTAGAGTGAGTGATGATGGGCCAAATTTGGGCGACTCTATCGAAAAATATTATAACCCTTTGATCCGCGCAATCATGAATATGGAAAAACCCGTGATTTGTGCCGTTAACGGTGTGGCTGCAGGAGCCGGAGCCAGCATTGCGCTTGCTTGCGATATTGTAGTGGCTGCACGCAGTGCTAAGTTTGTGCAGGTTTTTTCTAAAATTGGTTTGGTGCCAGACTCAGGAGGTACGTTTAATCTACCGCGTGCCCTAGGCTTACCAAGGGCTAAAGCTTTGGCGTTGCTGGGTGACAAGCTGTCAGCAGAACAAGCACAGCAGTGGGGCATGATTTGGCAGTGTGTGGATGATGATGTGCTAATGGAAGAAGCGATAAGCATTGCCAAACGGCTGGCCTGTGCACCTTCACAAGGGTTGGCAATGACCAAAAAATTATTGAATGAGTCGTTTTCAAACTCACTAGAGCAACAAATAGAGCTTGAAAAAGAAGCCATGCGTTGGTTAGGAAAAACAGACGATTACCAAGAAAGTGTTAGTGCCTTTATGGAAAAGCGACAACCCAATTTTACTGGTAAATAATATGAATGAAGATACCCAAGAACAAAAACTAGCACAAGAGTGTGTATTGCATATGTTCTCTGAAGATGCGGCTTCAAAAGCCTTAGGCATAGTCATTGACAATGTTAAACCTGGTTGCGCTACCGCCACCATGATCGTGACCGAAGTCATGTTAAATGGCTATAAAACATGTCACGGAGGTATGATTTTTAGTTTGTCAGATTCTGCTTTTGCATTTGCTTGTAACTCTCAAAATCAGGCTGCTGTAGCGGCAGGGTGCACTATTGATTTTTTACGCCCAGCAATGCTGGGTGACCAGCTAAGCGCTGTGGCAACACAACAGTATCAAGGCAAGCGAAGCGGTGTTTATCATGTGGAAGTCACTAATCAAAAGGCACAATTAGTGGCATTATTTAAAGGCAACTCAGCCCGTATTAACGCCAATGTATTGCCAGATAAGACCATCTCTAAGAACCCAAAGGATTAACCTATGAATGATGCTTTTATCTGTGACGCCATTCGCACACCCTTTGGGAAATATGGCGGCAGTCTTGCTAGTGTGCGTGCTGATGACTTAGGTGCGCTGCCTATTAAGGCTTTGATGGAGCGCAGCCCCAATGTTGATTGGGTAAGTGTTGATGATGTGTTTTATGGATGTGCCAATCAAGCAGGAGAAGACAATCGCAACGTTGCACGTATGAGTGGTTTATTGGCTGGATTACCAGTTGATGTGCCAGGAGTGACGTTAAATCGATTGTGTGGTTCAGGTATGGACACTGTAGGTACTGGCGCTAGAGCCATCTGCAGTGGCGAAGCTGACCTAATCATTGCTGGGGGAGTGGAATCCATGTCTCGTGCACCATTTGTGATCGCCAAGGCAGAAACAGCTTTTAGCCGGCAACCGCAAATGTTTGATACGACCATGGGTTGGCGTTTTGTGAATCGCTTAATGGCGCAGCAGTTCGGCGTAGACTCTATGCCTGAAACAGCTGAAAATGTGGCTACACAATTTCATATAGACAGAAAGTCTCAAGACGCTTTTGCTTTCTCTAGTCAAACCCGTGCAGCAAAAGCTCAAGCTGAAGGTATTTTTAAAGAAGAAATTGTGTCAGTACGAATTCCCCAACGCAATAAAGAAGACCTTATTTTTTCCCAAGATGAACATCTGCGCTTAAGTAGTTTAGACACACTGAGTAAATTAGCTACGCCATTTAAAAACGGTGGCAGTGTCACAGCAGGTAATGCCTCGGGTATTAATGATGGTGCTTGTGCCTTATTGTTAGCCTCCAATAAAGCAGTTAAGCGTCATGGTCTAACTCCCAAAGCACGTATATTAGGTATGGCTACAGCAGGTTTAGCACCTAACATTATGGGTTATGGCCCAGTAGCTGCTAGCTTAAAGGTACTCAAGCAGACTGGCCTGACTCTTGAGCAAATGGACGTTATTGAATTGAATGAAGCTTTTGCGGCACAAAGCTTAGCTGTGATGAGGGCGCTAGGGATTGCTGATAATGCAGCCCATGTGAATCCAAATGGTGGGGCTATTGCCTTGGGTCATCCTTTGGGTGCTAGTGGTGCAAGATTAGTCACTACCGCAATGTATCAGTTACATAGAAGCGGTGGACGATATGCACTATGCACCATGTGCATTGGTGTAGGACAAGGCATTGCAATAATTATTGAACGCGTATGACTGTTCATAAATTTTCATAACGCATTAAACCAGATTAAAAATGGTGAATAACATGATTAAAAACACGCTATCTGAAATTGAACTAGAGCGCTTATTTCAAGAGAAAATCGACGCTGAGCAAAAAATTGAGCCCAAAGACTGGATGCCCGATGCTTATCGCCAGAATTTAATTCGTCAAATGTCTCAACATGCCCATTCAGAAGTGATTGGTATGCAGCCAGAAGGCAACTGGATAACACGTGCACCATCTTTGCGGCGTAAAGCGGTGTTGTTGTCGAAGGTTCAGGATGAAGCAGGCCATGGATTGTATTTATATAGTGCCACTGAAACCTTAGGTATTTCTAGGGCGCAAATGATTGAGGCTTTGCAAACAGGCACAGCCAAATATGCCTCTATATTTAACTACCCAACCCAAACTTGGGGAGATATGGGTGCGATTGGCTGGTTGGTGGACGGTGCTGCTATTTGTAACCAAGTTTCACTGCAACGAACCTCTTATGGTCCATATGCTAGGAGCATGATTCGAATTTGTAAGGAGGAGAGTTTTCACCAGCGCCAAGGCTATCAAATCATGATTGAGTTGGCCCATGGCACACCTGCCCAAAAAGCCATGGCGCAAGATTCTCTTAATCGTTTTTATTGGCCATCACTAATGATGTTTGGCCCCCACGACTCTGAGTCTGCTCATTCAGCTCGATCTATGAAATGGAAAATAAAGCGTGAAACTAATGATGATTTACGTCAAAAATTCATTGATCAAACCGTGTCACAAATCACCTTTTTAGGCCTGGAGCATCCAGATAAAGACCTAGTTTGGAATGAAAAGCGTGAGCAGTATGACAGTGGTGAGCTAGATTGGGATGAATTTTATAGTGTCATTAATGGCAATGGTCATAGTAACCGCCAGCGCATACAGCATCATGTGAAAGCTCATGAAGATGGGGCTTGGGTACGTGAAGCGACCGCGGCTTATAATCGAAAGAAAGAATTAAAACAAACAGTAGATGCCGCTTAAATTTTGAATAATTAACAATTACGAGACACCATGACTACAGAAAAACTTGAATTATTTGAAGTGTTTGTTCGTCCAAAGCGTGGGCTTGATCACAAACATGTGGGTAGCCTTCATGCACAAGGCAGAGAACAGGCCTTAGAATATGCCCGTGATGTTTATACCCGTCGCACAGAGGGTATTAGTATTTGGGTGGTTAAATCACAAGACATTAGCGCCTCTCAAGAAGATGACAACGAAAGTTTTTTTGACCCTTCTGATGACAAACCGTATCGACATGCCACCTATTATCCACTGCCTAAAGAAATCACTACGATGTGAGCGGGAGCCTATTTATGACTCAATCTACTCAAAATAAAGTGGATAGTAAGCAAGATTTAATCAACTATGTAGTTCGTTTGGGAGATGATGCCATCGTGTTAGGGCATCGTATATCCGAATGGGTAAGTGAAGGCCCTTTTCTAGAAGAAGATATCGCCTTGGGTAACGTGGCTCTGGACTATATTGGCCGTGCAAGAATGCTATATGGCTACGCTGCCACCCTAAGTGATGATGGGAAAACGGAAGATGATTTTGCTTTTTTGCGAGATGAGCGTCAATTCGAAAATTATTTGATTAACGAATTGCCTAGAGGGGATTTTGCTTACACCATTACACGCCAGTTATTGGTTGATCTATATAATAAATATTATTTGCTGGCACTGACAAAATCTGCTGATCCAACCCTTGTGGCTATCGCACAAAAGGCACGTAAAGAAACCACCTACCACTGCAGACGTAGTACCTCATGGACTCTTCGATTAGGTGACGGTACGACAGAAAGTAAGCAACGTATGCAACTGGCTATTGATGATATTTGGGGTTACAGCCATGAATTATTTGAATCAGATGCACTGGAACAGCGTTTAATCGATACAGGCGTAGCGGTTGATTGTGCGGCCCTAAAGCAGCCTTGGCTGACTGATGTTAAAGCTATTTTTGAAGAAGCCGGCCTTAATATTCCACAACAAGATTGGGCTGTGAGAGGTGGCCGCAAAGGTTACCATAGTGAGCATTTAGGCCACCTACTTACTCAAATGCAGTTTGTGTATCGCTCATTTCCTGGGGCTAACTGGTAAAATTATGGCCATTCAAAAAACGGTTTTGATACCTATAAAGCCCAGTATTCAATATCAACGAGAACAGTTTAGGCGAAATTCAAAAGTGCTGCATTTATGGACCTTGCTAGATGCAGTAAAAGATCCTGAAATACCAGTATTATCTTTGTGGGACATTGGCATATTAAAAGACATTAGCCAACATGAAAAAATGGTCACGGTGACCATCACGCCCACTTATTCTGGTTGCCCAGCGATGGATGTCATCCGTGAAGATATTACCCTGTTACTTTTAACGGAAGGGTTTTCGCAGGTCAAAATTGAATTTGAACTCACACCTGCCTGGACTACAGACTGGATGACCGACAAAGGACGTGCACAATTACGTGGTTATGGCATAGCGCCACCAAACGATATGGTTGACCCAAAAAATGGGGGCTTGTCGCCCACGTTAGAGCTGAATGAAACAACAAAAGTACGCTGCCCGCATTGTGACTCCCATCAAACACGTATGATAAGTGAGTTTTCCTCTACAGCTTGCAAAGCGTTATTCCAATGTAACGATTGTAGTGAACCCTTTGATTTATTTAAACATATTTAGGTAATATTTGTGTCAGATACTCATTTTTATCCACTCATAATAGATCATGTTAAAGCTGAAACAAAGACAGCTATTAGGGTGAGCTTTCAAGTGCCAGATGCCTTAAAACAAACCTTTGCGTTTAGACCTGGCCAGTTTTTAACGTTACAAACACGCATTGATGGTGAGTTACACCGAAGATCTTACTCTATATGTAGTGGCGTGGATGACGGACACTTGCGTGTGGGGATTAAACGGGTGGGTGGAGGGCTTTTTTCAAACCATGCCAATAATCATTTTAAGGCAGGTGACACTATTAATGTCATGCCACCACAAGGTAATTTTACCCCGCTGCTTGATGTAAGTCATGAGAAAAGCTACATGTGCCTTGCAGTAGGCAGTGGCATTACACCTATTTTATCAATTATCTCTTCTGTATTGAGCACCGAGCCTGACAGCACAGTAACGCTGATTTATGGCAACAAACGTACCGATACAGTGATGTTTAAAGAAGAACTTAGTTTTATAAAGAGCCGCTACTTAAATCGCTTTAAGTGGGTCAATATAATGAGCCAAGAGGACCAAGGTTCTGCGCTTTTAAAAGGCAAAATTGATAATAAAAAAGGCTATATGCTACAAAAATATAACATCATTAATATCCTTGATACCAATGATGCTTTTATTTGTGGACCTGAATCTATGATTTCTGAAGTGTCCCATGGCTTTAGGTTGGAAGGCCTTGCCAGTGAACAGATTCACTATGAATTATTTGCCAATTCATCGGCAGACTCTAACATCATGTTAGAAAAATCTAAGTTACGCATAAAAAATTATGGTGAAGAAAAAACGAGTAAAGTCACTGTAATTTCTGATGGGCGCTCCATCGACTTTGACCTGGCGGTAGTGGGCTCAAATATTTTAGATGCAGGCATGGATAATGGCATGGAGCTGCCATATTCTTGCAAGGCTGGTGTGTGCTCTACCTGCAAGGCTAAGCTAATATCAGGAAAAGTAGACATGGACATTAGTCATGGACTTGAACCACATGAAGTAGCCGCGGGCTACATATTAACGTGTCAGGCGCACCCGGTGTCAGACGAAGTGGTCGTGAGTTTTGATGATAGGTAATGACAAAGTGAACGATAAAGTAAAACGCATCAAAAAGATTCAAAAGCATATTAAAGACAGCACGATAAGCTGCACCTCTATGTTGGTTACAGTGTTTGGTGACGTGGTGTCTCAACATGGTAGTTGGGTATCTTTGGCCAGCTTGATTCAGGGGTTAGCACCCTTTGGCTTTAATGAACGTCAAATTAGAACGTCAGTTTACCGCCTAGTGCAAAATGATTGGTTGCAAGTTAAAAAAGTGGGTAGGTGCAGCTATTATTGTTTTACAGATCTTGCTACAGGGCACTATGAAAAAGCAGCACGGCGTATCTATGCTTTTCAACAACCTCAGTGGAACAATAATTGGACCTTAGTATTGGCCGTTTCTGTGCCTGATGTAAAATTAGAAGACTTTAAAAAGAGCTTGATATGGCAAGGCTTCAATACTTTGGCGGGTGGGCTTTATGCACATCCATCATCAGAGCGATCTTCACTTGACGAACTTATTCATGAATTAGGTATCGTTAATGATTTAGTGGTTTTCAATGCGTCAACGTCAGATCTAAACTCACAGGGTGTGCTTAAAGATTTAATCAAGAATCGATGGAGACTATCTGAGCTAGAAACCTACTACAAAGATTTTTTACATTTTTATCGACCTATCTGCCAAAAAATATTCATTACATTACCAGATCCTGACGAGTGTTTTTTATTACGTCAAGCCATGATTCATGACTATAGGCGTATTTTACTGCGTGACCCTGACTTGCCAGTGGCCATGTTACCCCCTGGATGGGTGGGCCATGAAGCCCAAGACCTAGTCAAGCGAGCCTACAAAAAGTTGGCGAAGTCTTCAGTTTGCTATATTGGTGAAACAATAACCAATGCCCAAGGTCCTATGCCAGAACCTAGTGAGAATTTTTTTACCCGTTTTGGCGGTATTACTTAATACGCTTATATCATCCATTTTATAATTAGGATTAATCATTGTGAACCCGTCTAAAAAACATAATCATGGTCCAGTGACCTTGTCAAAGCAGGGTTTAATTGCCGTAATAACTATCAACAACCCACCTGTGAATGTGTTATCTCACGCAGTGCGTCAAGGCATTGTCACTTGCCTTAACACGGTTGAAAATGACAATAAAGTTAAAGCTATTATCATTGGTTGCAGTGGCCGCACGTTTATTGCAGGTGCAGATATTTCTGAATTTGGCAAACCCCCATTAGCGCCGCACTTGCCTGATGTACTTGCGCAATTAGACCAGTGCCGTAAGCCTGTAATAGCAGCACTGTTTGGTACAGTGCTGGGGGGCGGCTTTGAAGTAGCCTTGTCGTGCCATTACAGGGTGGCCATGCCTGGTACCAAGTGTGGATTGCCAGAAGTCAATTTGGGCCTGATTCCTGGTGCAGGAGGCACACAGCTACTACCAAGATTGGCTGGTGTAGAAATGGCGTTAGAAATGATTACTTCAGGCAAACCTCAAAGTGCCAACGTACTTTTTGACTGTGGTGTGATTGATGTTTTGGCGCAAGCAACTGAAGTAGCTTCATGTGGGGAAGAAGAGGATGTTTTACTTCAATGTGCTTTGAATTTTGCAAGGCAAATTGTAGAAAATGGTGTTCAAAAACCTATTCAACTGCCACGTGTTTCTCAAGTGCAGATTGATGCTAGTAGCCTAGATAACCATCTATTTGATCAATGGCGTATAAAGTTATCTAAAAAAGCTAGAGGCCAAGCAGCACCACAATATGCTATTGAATCCATTGGAAATGCAGTATCAATGACGTTTGAGGCGGGAAAGAAGCGTGAGCGTGAGCTATTTATTCTATGCCGTGATTCCTCACAATCTAGCGCTATGCGCCATGCATTTTTTGCTGAACGTGGGGCGTCTAAATTATCTGTGGCACAAGGTCAAACTAAAAATACTAGATTACTACCTATTGCTCAGGTTGCGGTAATAGGTGCAGGCACCATGGGTGGTGGTATTGCAATGTGTTTTGCTAATGCAGGTCTGCCCGTTAAGTTATTAGAAACCAACGAAGACAACTTAATACGTGGGTTAAGTGGTATACGTAAAAGGTTTGAGCAGGCATTAACTCGTGGACTAATAAATAAAGAACAGCTTGATCATCGCATGAATTTAATTGAAGGCACATGTGAATATGAGCACTTAGCTAATGCAGATTTAGTGGTTGAAGCGGCTTTTGAAACCATGGCGGTTAAACAACAGATATTTACCACCTTAGATCAAGTGTGCAAAGTGGATGCCATCTTGGCAACCAATACATCTTATTTAGACATTGATGAAATTGCTAAATCTACTTCACGTCGACAAAAAGTATTAGGAATGCACTTTTTTGCGCCAGCTAACATTATGAAACTATTGGAAGTGGTGTGTGCTCAAGAGACCGATGAGCACACGCTTAAAACGGTTATGGCATTAGGTAAAGCGCTAGGTAAAGTTAGCGTAGCTGTAAAGGTTTGTTATGGTTTTGTGGGTAACAGAATGTATGCCTGTTACGGTCGAGAAGCGAACATGTTGCTATTGGAAGGCGCAAGCCCTCATCAAATTGATACTGCCATGATTCGTTGGGGTATGGCTATGGGCCCCTTAGCGGTTAATGACATGTCTGGTATTGATATTGCTTATAAAGCTCGCAGAGAAAACCCACAGCTTAAACAAGACCCTTTGTATTTTCGAGCAGCCGATCTTATGGTTGAAGCGGGTCGTTTAGGACAAAAAACTGGCGCAGGTTTTTATGACTATGACAGCAACACCCAAAAAATTGAAGCCAATGAAAAAGTATTGGCGATGCTTGCCAAAGAGGCTATTGCTCTAGGGGTGGTGCAGCGAGACAACATTAGTGAAGCAGAAATACAAAATAGATTAGTGTTTGCTCTTATTAATGAAGGCGCTCAAATTTTGTCAGATGGTATTGCCACTAAAGCCAGTGATATAGATGCCATTTGGCTTAATGGATATGGTTTTCCTCGCTACTTAGGAGGCCCCATGTATTACGCAGATCAAATAGGTTTGCAAAAAGTAGTTGCAGGTATTAAAACCTATCAGAACGGTGGCCATGGCCTTTATTGGCAAACAGCACCATTACTTGAAAAGCTCTTAGTGAGTGGAAAAAGACTATCGCAGCAATAATAGTATTGTACTTTCACCTCACAAAAGCGGCTGTTTTAGCGCGGTGCACTGGTAGAGTTTCTTAAACGTAACTCAATGCTTAGCTCTTGTTGAGCTGGTGGTGTTTCACCCGCTAAGCGATTAATCAAATATTGTGCAGCTTTTTGTCCCATAAGTTTGAAGGGGATATGAATTGTAGTAAGGCTTGGAGTAAGATTTGCGCTGATGGCTAAGTCATCAAACCCTGCAATAGAGACCTCTTCTGGCACATCAATGCCACACGACTGGCACTCTAGTAGCGCCCCTGTTGCCAAGACATCATTACTGCATAAAATAGCCGTAGGAGGATGTTGTGACATTAATAATGTTCGGCACGCTTCACGGCCTTCTTCAATAGTGTAATTACACTCAATAATAGCGCTTTTGGTTAAGGTAATACCGTGGGCTAACAGGCTATTTTGCATACCTTGTAAGCGATCAAAAGCGCGGTCATTACCTTTTGATATACCATTAATGACTGCAAATTTTTGATGCCCAAGATTGGCTAAGTGAGTGGGTATAAGCTTAGCAGCTGCGTAATTATCAAACCCTACGCAAGGATGAGGGCAATCTTTATTGTATGCCCATGTAAGTACATAGGGAATTTTTCGCTGCTGTAGCAAGGAATAAATTAACGGATCATGATCAAGCCCTACTAGCATAACTGCATCCACTCCACGCTCTATGAGTGTGCGCACTTGAGTGAGCTCGTGTTTTGTATCATAACTAGATGAGGTGAGCATTAAGCTCAAGCCTGCTTCATTTAATTGAGTTTGAAAGGCTTCAATACCATCGGCAAAAATAGCGTTGGCAAGGGTAGGGATTACTGCTCCAATACATCGAGAGCGTTTACTTGCTAATGCGCGTGCTGCAGCGTCGGCAACATATTGCAGCTGAGTAATGGCTGCTTCTACGCGTAATCTTACAGGCATGCGCACAGAGTCAGGTTGATTGATAACCCGAGATACAGTGGCTGTAGAAACGCCAGCAGCCTTGGCTACATCGCCTTGTGTGGCTTGCTTATTTAATAGGTTCACTATGGTTTTAGCTCTTTCAATATTGAACTTGAGTATACACTGGAAAAATGTAAGCGCATACAAAAAACATTTATATGCTTGTTTGTGTCATTTTAATGGTCTACTATAGCCACAATTATTAAATGTAAGCGCATACAAAACTTATCGAGGATTTACACCATGACCATTAGTTACTTAAAGAAAGCTGAAAAATCATCTGCAACAGGTGAAGATGATACTCGTGCCACAGTGGCAAGAATGTTGGCAGAAATTGAAGCAGGTGGCGAGCAGGTATGTGTAGATTACGCCGCTAAGCTAGATGGGTACCATGGTAATATTCTTGTGACTAGCGATGACATAGACCAAGCGACTTCGCGTTTGACACAACAAGTAAAAGATGACATTCGTTTTGCCCATGAACGTGTTGACAAATTTGCTCAAAGACAGCGTCAAGCACTGCAAGATTTTGAAGTAGAACTATCTCCTGGCTTGTGGGCAGGTCAGCGTCAAATTCCAGTACAAACTGCAGGTTGTTATATTCCTGGTGGGCGCTATTCTCATGTCGCTTCTGCCATTATGTCTGTAGCCACAGCTAAGGCTGCTGGTGTAAAGCACGTGGTAGCATGTTCGCCACCAAAACCAGGCACAGGTGTAAATGATGCCATTTTATACACTGCAAACTATTGTGGTGCAGATAGTATACTTGCGCTAGGTGGCGTACAGGGTATCGCTGCCATGGCGTTTGGTTTATTCACTGGTCGATCTGCTGATGTTTTGGCAGGCCCTGGTAACCGTTTTGTAGCCGAGGCTAAGCGCATGTTGTTTGGTCGTGTAGGCATTGATATGTTTGCAGGTCCTACAGAAATTGCGGTCATTGCCGACCACACTGCAGACCCGCGAATTGTAGCAAGTGATCTGGTAGGCCAAGCCGAGCATGGCCCAGATTCACCTGTATGGTTGATTAGTTTAGATGCAGAAGTGGCTAGAAAAACCATCGAAATAGTGCCTGGCTTAATTGAATCTATGCCTGAGCCGTCTCGTTCTGCAGCACGATCTGCATGGGCAGACTATGCCGAAGTAATTTTATGCGACACTCGTGAAGAAGCCGTAGAAGTAAGTGATAAATATGCTGCGGAGCATTTAGAAATTCATTGTGATGACCTAGATTGGTGGGTAAATAATCTAAACAACTATGGTTCTTTATTTGTTGGTGAAGAAACAACAGTAACATACGGCGACAAGTGTTCTGGCACTAACCATATTTTACCTACTAAAGGCGCGTCTCGTTATACGGGTGGTTTGTCAGTAGGTAAGTTTATTAAAACGGTTACCACTCAACGTATGACCCGCGAAGCTAACCGCGAAGTAGGTGCAGCTGCAGCTCGTATTTCTCGCCTAGAAGGTATGGAAGGGCACGCTCGCAGTGGTGATGACCGCTTGAGTAAATATTTCCCTACGGAAACATTTGATTTAAGTCATTAGTTTGTAGGTTTTATTACCCTATAAAAACTATCTATAGCCTGATTGATCAGGCTATTAATCACCCAAAGGCGGCGACCATGACCATGAAAGCTTTAGTTTATACAGGCACTCAAGAAGTACATTACCGTGATGAAATGAAGCCAGTAGCTGGCCCAAATCAAGCGCTAATTGAAGTGGCAGCTACTGCCATTTGTGGCTCAGACATGCACGCTTACCATGGCTTGGATGAGCGGCGCGTACCGCCTCTTATTTTAGGTCATGAAGTGGCAGGTAAGGTCGTCACTTCATCAAGGCATGAGACTGGCCAACACGTGGTCATCAACCCATTAATGACCTGCGGACACTGTGCGCCGTGCTTGTCTGGCAGAGCTAATTTATGCAGCGATCGTGAGATCATTGGTATGCGTTTAGCAGGTGCTTATGCGCAATATCTAGTCATTGATGAGACTAATCTGCTTGTTCCCCCTGCTAATGTAAAACCATGGGTTGCATGCCTTACAGAGCCTACAGCTACAGCACTGCATGCCGTGGCTTTAGTAGAGCGGGTGAGCTATCGACCTTTATCAGAACAGCGTTGTTTGGTGATTGGCGGTGGTGCGGTAGGTTTGTTAACGGCGCTTATTTTATCAGCTAAGGGTTGTTGTAATATCGATTTAGCAGAAACCAACGCGTTGCGCAGAGATACCATTGACCAGCAAAACATAGTGACCGTATTTGACCCAAGCACCCAAACTGCACCAAGTGCCATTGGATATGATGTAGTGTTTGATTGTGTAGGTGCAGGAGTTACTCGGGCCATGGCCAGTGAGCAGGTTGCAGCGGGTGGTATTATTTCTCATGTGGGTTTACAAAATAGCCATGAAGGTCTAGATATACGCCGCATCACTTTGCAAGAAATCACTGTTTTAGGTAATTATTGTTATACTCCAGCAGACATGCAAGCTGCGTTAGATATGCTTTGTTCTGATCGTTTAGGCGATTTGAGATGGGTAGAACTTAGGCCCTTAAGTGAAGGTGCTCAAGCATTCTCAGACTTACATTACGGACGTGCTGCCGCAGCTAAAATTGTATTACAGCCAGACCATCACCTATAGCAGGACACAGTAATGGATCAGTTGCTCTTAAGATCTGCCTGTATCGATGATCTTAAAAAACGTGCGAAAAAACGTATTCCAACTTTTGTCTTTGACTACATAGAGGAAGGCTGCAACGCCAATACAGCGGTAGCCAATAATAGAACAGCATTAAATAATGTGCATTTACGTCCAGACTATTTGGCGCCCCATACAGCTCCAAATTTATCTACCCATGTGTTAGGCCAAAGCTATAATGCGCCTGGTGGCGTGGCCCCTTTGGGGCTAACTGGCTTAGTGTGGCCAAATGCCTCTGCCATGCACGCCCGTGCTGCCCATGCTGCTAATATCCCGTTTGTATTAAGTACTGTGTCTACTTTGTCAATTGAAGACGCAGCGGTGCATGCTAAAGAAATTTTTGGTTTCAGCTTTATCCCCCGTCAGATGCTGCTATAGGTGCAGATTTACTTAGGCGGGTAGAGCAAAGTGGGTGTAAAAACCTTGTTGTAACCCTTGATGTGCCCACACCAAGTAGGCGTATAAGGGCCATAAAAAGTGGCTTAAGTGTGCCACCAAAGATCACTCCCACAAGTGTGTTTCAATCAATGATAAGGCCTAAGTGGAGCATGGCTACTGTAGCTCATGGCTTGCCTCTATTTGCCAATCTGACGCCATATATGGATTCTTCTACCATGGCTATGAGTGATGCAGCGCAGTTTATGCGTACCCGTATGCGTGCTGTAGTAGATGCTCAAACATTAGCGCAAATACGCCAAATGTGGCCACATAACCTCATAGTCAAAGGTATAAGCCATGTAGCAGATGCCACGCAAGCGATAGAGCTTGGCGCTGATGCAATCATTGTGTCTAACCATGGAGCGCGCCAGTTAGATGCTGCACAGCCTAGCGCTTTATGTCTTAAAGCTATTGCTGATGAACTAGGCCATAAAACCACAATTATGGCAGATAGTGGGGTGGAGTCTGGTGTGGATGTAGCTCGGTATTTAGCTTTAGGTGCGCAAATGGTATTTACTGGTAGAGCTATGTTGTATGGAGTGGCTGCTCATGGTGAAGACGGTGCAGCTCACGCGCTTGATTTAATTTTAGATGAGCTAGAGCAAATTATGTCGCAGTTACATTGCGACACACCTTATGACCTGAGTAAGCACTTAATTACACCGAAAATATAAGCTCACTAAGCTGGTTGGCTGCAGACCTTAAATCGCTATAGTGGTCCTTAATTGAGCTTAAATCTAAGCGCAAAGTCGGCCCATGCATGGCTAAAGCGCCATGGTAGCGGCCTTTTGGATCTAACACTGGCACTGCAATAGCAATCATACCCACATAAAATTCTTCATTATCTAGAGCAAAGCCTTGCTTTTGCACTAGCGTAAGCTCTTCTAGCAGCGACTCAACGCTATTTACAGTGTTAGCTGTGATGGCTTCAAGGTGCAGGCTTTCTACCATGGTGTGGCGATTTTTGGGGCTTAGGCTGGCAAGATAAGTTTTGCCACTGGCGGTGCAATAAAACGGCACGTGGCTACCTATAGGCAAGTGAATTTGAAACGCCCAGTTAGTTTGTACCCTATCTCGGTAAATCATTCCCGGACGTTCTGGTATAACAAAGTTGACGGTCTCTTTTACCTTGCCACTGAGTTTTTCTAAAATTTGATGTTTAGCACTAGCATGCCAATCACTGGTTAATAATCCGTTGGCCAAAGTACGCATGGTAGTGCTTGGTAATAGTCGTTTACCATTGACGTCATATTGCAAGAAGCCTTCTTCTACCATCGACTTACATAGCCTGTGCACGGTTTGTTTGGACCAGTTTAAATGTTGGTTTATCTCTGAGGGAGTCAGTGGAGATTGTTGCGTGGCCAGCACATCTAAAATGTAAAACAATCTCATGTTAGTCGCTATTCTTGGTGAATCGGACAAGATGTTTACTCCCTTTTGAGTTATTTATATAAGCGCCATGTTAACGCAATCTTCAATAAAAGCTTGAGTTCAATCAGGTAATGTGTTTTTCTGTACATATAATACATAAATTGAGCATAAAAGTCTCATTTATTGATATTTATTTTATTTAGAGGTTATTGATGCAAAGGCAATTTGACTACATTGTGGTAGGAGCTGGTTCAGCAGGGTGTGCTGTTGCCAACCGATTATCACAAGATGGCTGCCACACAGTGGCATTGCTTGAAGCAGGAAGCCGAGATTTAAATCCTTGGATCCATGTTCCGGTGGGTTACTTTAAAACTATGGGTAATCCGTCCACAGACTGGTGCTATAAAACTAAATCCTGTTCTGGCCTTAATGGCCGCTCAATACCTTGGCCAAGAGGCAAAGTGTTGGGTGGTAGTAGCTCTATTAATGGGTTGCTTTATGTGCGCGGCCAAGCGCAAGACTTTGACGACTGGGCAAACTTAGGCAATGAAGGCTGGGAATGGGACAATGTCTTGCCCTATTTTAAGCGCTCTGAAGATTGGCAAGGTCAAAGTAGTCCATTACGAGGCCAAGGTGGGCCGCTTACAGTGTCAAAGACTCGCGTAAGCAGACCTGTGGTAGATGCATGGTTACAAGCAGCAAAAAATTGTGGCTATCCTGAAAACAAAGATTACAACGGGGCAGACCAAGAAGGCGTAGGTCTGTTTCAACTCACTGCTAAAAGAGGCATGCGCTGCAGCTCTGCTGTGGCATACCTTAACCCAGCGCGTAGCCGCAGCAATCTTACAATTCTTACCAACTCTTGTGTAGAAAAGCTGCTGTTTGAAGGTAAGCGCGCAACGGGAGTGCAGTTAGCAGATGGCTTACTTAAAGCTAACAAAGAAGTCATTGTGTGTGCTGGGGCTATAGGCTCACCACAATTACTCATGGTGTCTGGTATAGGCAGTGTTGATCAGCTCAATCCCCATAAGATTAAAATAGTTAAAGAGTTGCCAGGTGTTGGACAAAATTTACAGGATCATTTACAAGCTAGGCCAGTGTTTAAATGCGCTGCCAGCACTATTAATACAGAAATAAGCAATTGGTTTAAGCAGGGCCTTATTGGCCTGCAATATGTATTAAACCGAACAGGCCCCATGACTATGGCAGCAAGCCTTGGCACAGGGTTCGTGAAGTCACATCTAAGCCCAGATCGCCCAGATATTCAATTTCATATCCAACCCTTTAGCGCCGATTCACCCGCTGAAGGTACACATAAATTTGATGCGTTTACAGCGTCTGTATTACAAATGCGTCCGCAAAGTTCAGGACACTTAAGCATAGTGTCTGATCGGTTTGCAGACCATCCAGACATTCACCCCAACTACCTAGCCACAGAATTAGATCAACAAACTATTGTGGCGGGTATAAAAATGGCTCGCCAGATTGCCAAACAAGCCCCATTGAATTCACTTATCACACAAGAATTTAGCCCAGGCGAAAGTGTGGGCGAAGAATCTGATGCAGATATTCTTGACTGGGCAAGGGAAACTGCCACCACTATTTATCACCCCACAGGCACCTGCAAAATGGGGCAAGATGATATGGCTGTAGTTGACTCTGCGCTTAAGGTGCATGGCATAGAAGGCTTACGTGTAGCTGACGCGTCTATTATGCCCATTATTACTTCAGGAAATACCAATGCGCCAGCCATTATGATTGGTGAAAAAGTAGCCGCAATGATTTTGCAGGAGAGCGTTAATGTTTGATTGGACAGGTCTGATACAGATCATTTTTGCAGATATCATTTTATCTGGAGATAACGCAATAGTCATTGGTATGGTGGCAGCAGGCATAGCGCCAGAGAAGCGCCGTATGGTACTGGCTGTAGGCATGGGATTAGCGGCTTTTTTCCGCATTATTTTTGCTGCTGGAGCCACCTATATAATTGATATTCCGGGTATTTTGATTATTGGCGGTTTATTGCTAGCGTGGGTATGTTGGCGTTTTTATCACGAAATTGTTGAGTTTACTAACAACGCAGCTAACCCTAACGAAGTCACTGCCGTGCAGGGTAAAGATAGTTTGTTGGGTGCATTATTTACTATTGCGGTAGCAGACATTTCTATGTCTTTAGATAATGTAGTGGCGGTTGCAGCCATTGCCAGAGAAGATACTCAGCTACTGATTTTTGGTTTGGTATTTGCCATTATTATGATGGCCTTTTTTGCCTCAATTATTATGAGATTCATGCTAAAGTATCCATGGATATCTTATATTGGATTATTATTCCTAGTATACTTAACTTGTGTCATGTTGTATGACGGTGTAATGAATTTATTGTCTAGTGGGTTATTAACCGGCTAGCTATAAAACCTCTGTTGTCCCCTTGTGGGATGTTGCATGAAGCCTTCCATGTAGCAGACGTAAACAGTGATCTAGAAGGTAAACAATAAAAATGGAGGACATTATGTCCGTTTTAAATAAAATGAAGGTTGCTGTTGCTGCTGGTGTGCTGATTATTAGCTCTACTGCAGTTGTTGCAAAAGACGTGACTATTCGTGTGCAATCAGTACTTGGCACTAAATCTGATGAAGTTCACATGTTAAAGGAATTTGCTAAAGATGTAAGTGACTTGACTGACGGTTCTGTGAACATTGAAATATTGCCAGGCGGTTCAGTGGTTGGTAACACTGACATCATCGACGCTATTGATGCTGGTTTGCTAGATGGTGGTTTTGCTTGGACCCATTATTGGGGTGGTAAGCATCCAGCGGCTAACCTATTTGGTGCGCCAATCGCAGGTGCAGGTGTAGGCCTTGATAACATCGCCTTCCTTTCTTGGTTCCAGTACGGCGGTGGTAAAGAGCTTTATGACCGTTTGTGGGATGAAATGGGCGTAAACGTTAAAGGCTTTATGTTACAACCTGTAGGCCCAGAAGCTTTGGGTTGGTTCCCTGAGCCAATTAACTCTATGGATGACTTCCGTAAGCTGCGTTTCCGTGCTCCTCCAGGCATGGTAGGTCAAGCTTATAAAGACATTGGCGTAGCCTCTGTTGCAATGGGTGGTGGTGACATACTACCTGCACTTGAAAAAGGCACAATTGACGCTGCCGAATGGTGCTGTCCAAAGCCTGACAGTGTGTTTGGTTTCCAAAAAGTATTAAAGCATTATTACCTACAAGGTCTTCACCAGGTAGTGGTAAATGCTGACATGTACTTAAACGGTGATGTTTATGACTCTTTAACAACGTTGCAAAAGAAAGCTATAGAAGTAGCTGCTAATGCTTCATTGTCAAAAGCGATCTCTTATCGTATCTATGAGAACGGTAAAGCTCTTAAAGACTTAACCGAAAATCATGGTGTGCAATTGCATGATACGCCTGCAGATTATTTCCCTGAGTATATGAATGCAGCTAATGCTCTGCTTCAAAAAGCTTCTGATGATAATGAATTCTTTGCAGAAGTTTGGCAGTCACAAAAAGACTTCGCTGAAATCGCAGTGCCTTTCTGGTCGGGTGCTCAAGCATCTAATGCTAGTTTAGGTAAGGCTTTTGCCGACAGTCTCAAGTAATATTTTATATTAACTTGATAACGGTCTAGCACTTTGTGCTAGGCCGGTTTTTAGAATGGTAAGAGTTTTATCATAGTCTTCTGGCGCGTTTGGTCAGGAGCCTATAATAGATTTTTCACTCTGTAACAATAAGCTTTGTGTCTTTAGTTAGCTTTTATGAAGACCAGTAGTATATTTTTTAAATACAATAATAAGAGGAAGCCGGCATGGCGACACAAACAACAGACATTGGTGAACTTGAAATCACCGATGAATTAATTGCAGAGCGGCGCGCTGAAAAACCTGGTGAAACACCAGAGGACATGACGTCTTGGCAGCGGCCCATAACAGCTTTCATTGATGTGCTGAACTTGTGGATGGGGCGCATCATTTGTTTGGCTATTATTCCCTTAGTGGCTGTAATGGTTACTGAAGTATTTTCTCGCGGTATGTTTGCTCTACTGGTTTCTTATGACTTGGGAGACCTTGCTCGGGCTGTGAATTTGGGGCCTACCACTTGGGTGTATGACATCAGTCGAATGCTTGGAGGTGTCATATTTATGGCTGCATCAGGCTATGCCTTGATGCGTGGTGTGCATATTCGCGCTGATTTTATCTTCCGTAATTGGCACGAGAGAACGCAAGCCACTGTGGATGCAGTGTTATATATGATGTTCTATTTCCCTGCCATGTTGTTCTTCTTTTGGAGCGCACTAGGTTTTGCTGGTGACTCTTTAGGATTCAATGGCTGGGGTGAAGAGTGGGGTATTTGGGAAGATGCTAGTGCTGACTCGACATGGGCACCTTACTTATGGCCTGCGCGCATATTTATGCCTATCGGTGCAGGATTGCTATTTTTACAAGGTTTCCCTGAGCTATTCCGTGCTTTCCATCAAATGGGCAAGCAGCGAGAAGCGAAGTTTTTAAGCTTTTTTCCATTCTATTTAATTGGTTTGGCGTGTGTTTTTGTATCCGTGTTTTATCCTGATGTTTTACCCTTAGGTGATTGGATAGCAAGTGCACTAGGTGATGTAAATATTTCAAAACCTATGATTGGTATGCTTATGTTGGCAGCCATGTTGTTTTCTATTTTCATTGGTTTCCCTATTTCCTTTACCTTGATTTTTCTTGGATTTGTGTTTGCTTCCATAGCAGGTAGTAGCAAGTTAGCTTTCTTCTTGCTTACCCTTCAAGTTAACTCCACCATGCTTAACGATCAGCTTGTAGCGGTGCCTTTGTTTATCTTTATGGGCATTATGATGGAGCAAGCAGGGCTAATGGAGCGCCTGTTTAACGCTGTACAAATGATGATGTCTCGCACACGTGGTGCGCTATTTGTAGCCGTATTGTTTGTATCTATGATCTTTGCAGCAGCTACCGGCATCGTGGGCGCCTCGGTGACTATTTTGGGCATCATGGCAGCTAAAACCATGAATCGCTCTAATTATGATGTGCGTCTATCTGCAGGTGCGATTACGGCAGGTGGTACCTTAGGTATTTTAATACCGCCATCCATCATGTTGATTGTAATGGGCCCAGTATTAGAAGTGCCCGTAACAGATTTATTTCGTGCGGCAGTGCTGCCTGGGGTGTTATTGGCTAGTTTGTATATGATTTACACTATTGGTCGATGCATGATTAACCCTGATCTTGGGCCTATCTTGCCTGAAGAAGATCAGCCAGAAACCTCACCTTACTATGGCCTAGAAGTCATACTTGTCATGTCTGGTTTGGGCATGTTTGTATTCTTATGTGTATTGGCTACTAAAGGCGCCATATCATTCTTCCCACTTGCAGGGCTAGTGATTCCATTATTATGGGTTGGCTTTATGTTTTGGGCGTTTAAATGGGCTCGTGCAGTGAGACCTAAAGGGTTCTATTTCTCTGATTTGTGGTATGAATTCTTTATGGGGCTAGTGCCACCCACAGTGCTGATTGCCTTTTCTTTAGGCTCTATTGTGGCAGGCCTTGCAACTCCAGCAGAAGCAGCTGCGTGTGGTGCTTTTGGATCGTTAATTCTATCTATCGGTTATAAAAAGTTTAGTGTTGTTGGTACGTATGATGCCTTGATTAAAACTTTAGAAATTACTGTGTTGATCATGTTCTTGGTGGCAGCATCAAACTTCTTTGGTGCGGTCTTCTCTAACTTAGGCACACCGCAAATGCTAACCGAATTACTTTTGTCCTTTGATATGTCGTCATGGGCTATGCTGTTTTTCATCTTGGCATTGATTTTCTTGCTAGGCTGGCCCCTAGAGTGGGTGCCTATTGTATTGATCATCGTACCTATTTTATTGCCTGTGGTAGAAACACTAGACTTTGGCTTGAGTCAGGCAGACTTGTTGATTTGGTTTGCCATACTGGTCGCAGTGAACCTGCAAACGGCTTGGTTAAGTCCTCCTGTGGCTCTATCTGCCTACTTCTTAAAAGGAGTAGTGCCGGAGTGGGACTTAAAAGATATTTATTTGGGTATGATGCAGTTTATGGTAATTCAGCTAATCGGTTTGCTGTTGATCATATTCTTCCCACAAATTGCATTGTGGTTGCCTAATTACTGGTAGCAGTTTCTTCATCTGGCAGTGCTTTTACGCTTGGTTTGCCTACTCATTAATAGTGTAGGCAGGCTAAGTGTTTTTTTTGCTAAAAATTTGAAGAAACAGCTAGGACAATTGGCCTTAACTGGGCTAATCGAAATGGCCCATTTGGTTCTAAGGGTTTAGCCAATTATTTAGTATCATTTACCCATGACCTAAGAAGTCTAAAATTTTCTATTTTATTTAACTCACTTTCAACCTAATTAGGGTGTAACCATTATGAAAATGACTACAGAAGAAGCGTTTGTAAAAACATTACAAATGCACGGTATTGAGCACGCATTTGGTATTATCGGATCAGCTATGATGCCTGTATCTGACCTTTTTGAAAAAGCTGGAATTAGCTTCTGGGATTGTGCCCATGAAGGTTCTGGCGGCATGATGGCAGACGGTTACACCCGTGCAACTGGCAAAATGAGTATGATGATTGCTCAAAACGGCCCAGGTATCACTAACTTTGTAACACCTGTTAAAACAGCTTACTGGAACCACACACCTCTTTTGTTGGTAACGCCTCAAGCGGCTAACAAAACGATTGGCCAAGGCGGTTTCCAAGAAGTAGAGCAAATGGCTTTGTTTAAAGACATGGTTTGTTATCAAGAAGAAGTGCGTGATCCAACGCGTGTTGCAGAAGTGCTAGATCGTGTTATTGCTAACGCACATCGTTTTTCTGGCCCAGCTCAAATCAACATTCCACGTGACATGTTCACGCAGATTGTAGACATCAACTTGCCTACAATGATCGACTTTGAATTGCCTTCAGGTGGCGAAATGGCTGTAGCTGAAGCTGCCAAGCTTTTGTCTGCTGCTAAGTCTCCCGTTATCCTAAACGGCGCAGGTGTGGTATTGGCTGCTGGCGGTATTGAAGCTTCTATGGCATTGGCTGAGCTTTTAGATGCTCCAGTATGTTGTGGTTATCAGCACAATGATGCTTTCCCAGGCTCACACCCATTATTTGCAGGCCCACTAGGCTATAACGGCTCTAAGGCAGGCATGCAGTTGATCCAAGAAGCAGACGTAGTATTGGCTTTGGGCACACGCCTAAACCCATTCTCTACCTTGCCTGGTTACGGTATTGACTACTGGCCAAAAAATGCCAAAATCATCCAAGTAGACCTTAAGCCAGAGCGTATTGGTTTAACTAAGGCTGTAACAGTAGGTATCGTAGGCGATGCTGCTAAAGTAGCCAACGGTATTATCTCTCAACTTTCAGCAACAGCTGGCGACACTGATCGTGCTGCACGTAAAGCGCGCATTGCCTCTACTAAAGCGGCTTGGGATGTAGAACTAGAAGCCATGACTCACGAAGAAGACGATCCAGGTACTACTTGGAACGAACGTGCTCGTGAAGCTAAGCCAGATTGGTTGAGCCCACGTATGGTTTGGCGTGCAATTGCATCTGTTATGCCTAAAGAAGCGATCATCTCTTCAGACATAGGCAACAACTGTGCCATTGGTAACGCTTATCCTACTTTTGAAGAAGGTCGTAAGTATTTGGCTCCTGGTTTGTTTGGCCCATGTGGCTACGGACTACCAGCAGTAGTAGGCGCCAAGATTGGTTGCCCAGATACTCCAGTAATTGGTTTTTCTGGCGACGGCGCATTTGGTATTGCGGTAACTGAGCTTACAGCCATTGGCCGTGACGAGTGGCCAGCAATCACTATGGTAGTGCTACGTAACTACCAGTGGGGCGCAGAGAAGCGCAACTCTACTTTATGGTTTGACGACAACTTCGTAGGCACAGAGCTTGACGAAAACGTAAACTATGCAGGCATTGCACAAGCATGTGGCCTTAAAGGCGTACAAGCTCGCACGATGGACGAAGTAAGCGATGCACTTAGCCAAGCATTAGTGGATCAAGCAGCGGGCAAGACCACGCTAATTGAAATCCTAATCAACCAAGAGCTAGGCGACCCGTTCCGTCGTGACGCTATGAAGAATCCAGTGCAAGTGGCTGGTATTAGCAAAGACGATATGCGTCCACAAAAAGGTGCATAAAGGCACATAAAATAGGCATTTAATCGGGTAGATTGAAGCCTTAAAGCCCCAATAACAACTGATGTTGTTATTGGGGCTTTTTTTTGCCCCCAATTCACCGGCCACCAAAGCCTCACAGCTACCAATATACATAAACCCAGTTTCAGGTATAATACAGCGCAAATCCGCACCCACTTTTAGATCAAAAACCATGACTGCTATTCGTACCCGCATTGCACCATCACCCACTGGCGACCCACATTTAGGCACCGCCTACATTGCTTTATTTAACCTAGCTTTTGCAAAGCAATACGGTGGTGAGTTCATACTGCGCATCGAAGATACAGACCAAGAACGCAGCACTCCAGAATCTGAAAAAGCCATATTAGACTCACTGCGCTGGTTAGGCATTAAATGGAGTGAAGGTCCAGACGTAGGCGGCCCGCACGGCCCATATCGTCAAAGTGAGCGGGGCAGCATTTATAAAGACTATGCTCAACAACTAGTAGATAACGGACACGCATTTTACTGCTTTGCTACCACACAAGAGCTCAATGAGCTGCGTCTTCACCAAACGCAAAACAAACTCCCCATAGGTTACGATGGCCGTGGTTTATCGTTGTCGCCTACTCAAGTGCAGCAAAACCTAGATGCAGGTATGCCTTATGTAGTGCGTATGAAGGTGCCCCGTGAAGGCACCTGTGTATTTCAGGACATGTTACGTGGCAGCATAGAGATAGAATGGAGCCAAGTAGACATGCAAGTGTTGCTTAAAGCAGACGGCATGCCTACATACCATTTAGCCAACGTGGTGGATGACCACCTAATGGACATCACGCATGTATTGCGTGGCGAAGAGTGGATCAACTCCGCGCCTAAGCACCAGCTGCTATATAGCTACTTTGGCTGGGACATGCCACAGCTTTGTCATCTGCCACTATTGCGTAATCCAGATAAAAGCAAATTATCCAAGCGTAAAAACCCTACCAGCATTATGTATTACCAACGCATGGGGTATCTACCTGAAGCGTTGCTTAACTACCTAGGCCGCATGGGCTGGTCTATGCCTGATGAGCGAGAGAAGTTTAGCCTAGAAGAAATGATTGCAGACTTTGATGTAAACCGCGTGTCTTTGGGTGGGCCTATCTTTGATCAAGAAAAGCTTTCTTGGCTTAACGGCCTATGGATACGCGAAGACCTATCTGATGCGCAATTTATGCAACGCATGCAAACCTGGGCTATTAATAATGATTTCTTAGCCCCCATTGTGCCGCTTATAAAGCCCCGTGTGGACACCTTTAGTGATGTGTTGCCATTGGCTGGGTTTTTCCTTAGCGGCATGCTCAAGCTTACACAAGAAGATCTAGCCAACAAAAAGCTAGAGCCAGAAGAAATGCGCAAAGTGCTGCAGTTTACCTTGTGGCGCTTGGAAGCCTTGCGCCATTGGCAAAAGGACGACATATTTGCCATCTGTAAAGGCATGGCTGAAACCTTAGAGATCAAACCTAAAGATGTGTTTGCTACCTTGTTTGTAGTGATCACAGGCTCTGCCAACTCTGTGTCTGTATTTGATGCCATGGAAATACTAGGCCCAGACATGACAAGAGCACGCATTCGCTATGCAGTAGAGCTGCTGGGTGGCCTGTCTAAGAAAGAAGCCAAGCGGTGGGACAAAGAATACCAAGCCCTATAAAGCATATGCGCCGAAGTGATTGATTAAAAACAGTCTTTTTCTACTCAAACGAGTAAAAATAGGCTTGCAATCCTTTCTCATGTGCCTATAATACGGCCCCATCAAGTCACAACAGTATCATCCCAATCGACTTGATACCTCGTGTGGGGCCTTAGCTCAGCTGGGAGAGCGCAACACTGGCAGTGTTGAGGTCAGCGGTTCGATCCCGCTAGGCTCCACCAATTAATTGTTACAAAAAAGCCGGTTTAAACTTAAGTGTTTAACCGGCTTTTTTGTGTCTGGTGCTTTGGGATTTGCGAATTACTTATATAAATTAACGGCTTATTTTTTAATCGCAAAATAAGCCTATATGGCGTCTAACACTTCTAATAGATGGTTAGGGTCAAAGGTTGCGTATATTTGTGTTATTTAGCGGTAAAGCCGCCATCTAAAAATAACGTTTGACCTGTAACATAGTCGCTAGCTGAGGAGCAGAAAAATAACACCGGGCCATACAAGTCATTCTCTTTACCATTGCGGCCTATACAGGTTTGCTGTGCATTGCGATGTGATCTTACTGGATCTGCAAAAACAGATTCTGTGAGTTCTGTAGGAAAAAAGCCTGGGGCCAGAGCATTGACATTGACCCCTTGAGAAGACCAGGCTTCTGCCATGGCTCTAGTCAATTGCTCAACACCACCTTTTGATGCTCCGTAGGCAATGCCACTAGGAAAAGCTCTACGTGATTGTAAAGAAGCGAAGTTAATAATACGCCCCCAGCCTTTACGCTGCATGGCTGGCACTAAACCTTGAGCCAAGAAGAAGGGTGCCATTAAATTAATATTCATAGTAATGTCCCAACCAGCCGCTGTCACATCATCAGCGGCTTCTCGGGTATTAATACCCGCAGCATTAATTAAAATGTCTGGCGCCCCAAAATGGCTTTCAATTTTGGTAATGTTTTCTGGCATCAAACTTCTATCAGACAAATCAGTTGCCACAAAAGCTGTATTACCCCCAGCTGACTTAGACCAAGCCATTAACTCTGATTCTCTTCTGGCCACGCCTACGACCATGGCTCCATTATCTGCTAAATAAGTAGCAATAGAACGGCCTATGCCGCCACTCGCACCAGTTACACACACCACTTTGCCAGCAACATTAAACATTGTAGGTTCCACATCAGCTCCTGTAATTTAAGTATTCTCACTCAAATAAAATGATCCATCTAAGTCCTTAAGATGGTGTAAATGCATAGTCACTTTAAAAATTTCACTAGTTCATCAGGCGATGAGCACCCTAATTGGTTCATAACTTGCTCAAGCTCACTATAAAGTATGTCGATGCAGTGATCGGCACCTTGCTGCCCAAATGCACCAACACCATACATATACGGCCTGCCAGAAAAAACCATGTTAGCGCCTAAAGCCAAGTATCTGGCAATATCAACACCCGATTCAACGCCACTATCTACAAAGACTTCAAGCTTATCACCCACGCTGTCAACTATTTCCTTCATTACCTGGGCTGGAGAACAGGCTGCATCCAGTTGCCTGCCACCATGGTTAGATACAATAATAGCGTCAGCATTGATAGCGGCGCAGTATTTTGCATCTTCAACGTTAAGAACACCCTTAACAATCAAGTTTCCTGACCATTGCTGTCGCAACTGCTCCAGCATAGTAATGTCTACAGGTTCCTTTAAAGTGCTGCGAATATAGTTAGCTACATCGTTAAGGTTGGATAGCTTTTTCATATAGGGCGTCATGCTGGCAAATTGTGGCATGCCATTCAAGCCAGTTGCCATTGCCCAGGATGGCCTAGACAAGGTTTGATAAATGCTCTTGAGAGTGATTTTAGGTGGCACCGATAAGCCATTTTTAATATCGTTTGGCCTTCTTCCAGCAACAGGAACATCAATAGTGACCACTAGATTATTACACCCTACCTGCTGGGCCCTTTGCATGAGGTCAAGCCTGATTTCCTGATCTTTAGGTGGGTAAAGTTGAAACCAAAGATTACGCCCAGCACTCGCAGCAGCATCCTCTATTGATGTGCTTGCTAGGGTACTTAATATATATGGAATGTTGGCTTTTTTTGCTGCTGCGCCATGGTACTCCGCAGCTTTAGGCCAAATCAATCCGCTTAAACCCAGCGGAGCAATGCCAAATGGGGCGGCATACTCCACCCCTAAAACGGCGGTTTTTAGGCTAGCAGGTTGAGTTCTAGAAAGGTAAGAAGGGTGTAAAAAAATACGATCTAAAGCTTCTCTGTTATGTGAGATAGCTTGATCATTATTACAACCTCCTACCAGATACTCATAGGCAAACTTAGGGATGCGCTTTCTAGTAAGCAGCTTCAGGTCTGCAATACTGGCAGCCCTGCTGTCTAATTTGCTAACCATAGAACCTTCAAAGTGCCTTTCATGCTTCCACTGCCTGCATGAACCGGTGCCTAATCACCACAGGATCTAAAGTAATCACTGGGACGGGGATATTGCCTGAGATACATTTGCAAATAATAATAGTCATTTTTTTGCTAGCAATAGCTGCTTCAACAACATCTACCGCCTCATCAGCCTGACATTCAATGACGTTTTCACAACCACATGCACTTGCTACTGCAGCCAGAGAGGTTTTTTTACCCGCATATGTGGGTTGATCACCTGTTGAGCCATAACTTCCATTATCTATAATGAGTAAAATAAAGTTATCTCTTACATTGTTTGCAATAGTGGGTAGCGTGCCTAAGTTGGTTAAGACCGAGCCATCACCATCAATGGCTATCACTGTTTTGTCCTGCGCCAATGCTAAACCAAGTCCAATGGATGAAGATAAGCCCATGGTGCCTAACATATAAAAATTGCTAGGTTGGTCTCCAAACAAATGCATTTCCTGACTGGGCAGACCAATATTACAAACCACTAGTTGTCCGGAAAGGACGGGGACTAAATTTTTAATAATCTCGGAACGTATCATATTACTCTCCTTTCCAAAATGAAGCGTCGGTCAAAATCGCTACAGGTTTGTTACACATAAAGGTATATTTTAATATCTCATCCAACTCATGAACATCATCACGATTATGGAAGTGATAGGTTGGAATACCCAGCTGGGCTAATAGAGCTTTGGTGTGGACCGCCATTTCAACCTGACAAGCCACAGGCTCGCCTAGCTCGCCACGGAAACTAATTAACATAGGCAATGGTAAGCGATAAAATTGAGTTAACGTCACCAAAGTATTAATGGTTACACCAATCGCTGTGTTTTGCATAATAATGGCAGACCTTTTGCCACCCATAAACGCACCTGCGCAAATGCCCATACCTTCGTCTTCTTTGTTGGCTGGAATATGCGTCATACTTTCGCGTGCTTCTAGTTCAGCTATTACACCACTCAACTGTTTACAGGGCACCGTAGTGACTAGTTCAATTTTGTTCTTTTCAAATGCATCTATAACGATTTTGTCCAACTGCATGCTCACCTCCAAAGTTATTTATGAATTATAATCAGGTATAGTAGAATTTAATTCAATCTATATTTTTTTGACTAAAGGTAAATTTAAAATTTACCTTTAGTGTCGTGGGGTTCGGAGCAGTTCGCTACATCTTTTTGCACTGAAACTGCGTAATTAGTATGACTACAAACAGATTTCAATGACTTCAACAGGGTGTAAAACGCAGCGCTTGGCATGCCCATCAGACATCTGTTCAAAACAGCTAAACCCATTAGTAACCAACACTGTGCCATCTGTAGTATTATTAATTGCAGGTTTTAGGCGTCGTTCAAATAAACGTTGCCCAATAGACCTTGTCTTCTTCTTTAATCCATAGGTTCCTGCCATGCCGCAACAGCCACTTTCAGGTTCTTTTAGGTCTTTAAAACAACGCTGCATCCACTCTCTTTCATGTGATGACATGCCTAAAGACTTATCATGGCAGTGAAGGTGCAACATCCCACTATCTAATTGTTTTGATAGGACAATAGATTCATCACTGAGATATCTGGCTAATGTTTTGGCCCTGTTACTTAAATCAAGCGCCCGCGCATCGTCAGGAAAAGCGTTTAAGAGTTCATCTTTAAACACTGATAAACACGAAGGCTCAAGCACTACCACCGAACATTTGGCTGGCAAGCTAGAGTGAAATCCCTCTAGAATTAAAGCCAATTGCTTTAATGCTTGAGCTACAAAACCATATTCATATAATGGCCGCCCACAACAAAAATGTTGCCTTGCCACAGCCACTTGGTGGCCACTTTTCAGTAATACATTAACTGCACTTTTTAATAAGCATTATTTTTATTATCCTTAAAGTTTAGCTAATACAGCCTAAATATAAACTTTTAAATTCAAGACTGAAGTATTCGCATGCATTGATGCTGATGACAACAAAGCTTTTGCTATTTTGCGTATAAGGATTGGTCACCTTATTCAAATTTTTAAAACGTAATTGTCACTTATTTCATATTCTTGTAAAATAAATACTAATACAAGCCATATTTAGTTTACTATTAGTAAAGTTTATATTTACCATTGCGTTAATATAATCTTAATATTCACTCTGATCCTCAAACAGTTGGTGCCATTATGTCCATCAAACAATTAAGGTCACTTTTAGCCTTTCAAGAAAGCGGTAGTTTTTCTGCTGCTGCAGATAAGCTGTTTATTACTAAAGCAGCTGTAGGGCAGCAAATGAAGTTATTGGAGGAGTCAATACAAACACCATTGTTTGATCGTAATGGATATAGGCCTAGCCTTAACGCGGACGGTCTGACATTTGCAAAAGAAGCGCACAAAGTGATTGAGAACTATGACAGGTTGTTCAGTAGGCTTGATGCTGGTGATAATTTTTCTGGTACCGTTAGTTTGGGTTCAGTTCCTTCGGCTATATTGGCACTGGTGCCTTTATCAGTTAAAAGTATGATGAAAGATGTGACTAATACCAAAGTTCGAATTATTCCAGGCATGTCCACAGACTTGTATGACCACGTATTAAATGGTTACATCGATTTAGTAATATTAAGTAAACCACAAAGAATAGAACAAAGCCTTCAGTGGGAGACTCTTGTCGAAGAGCCCCTTGTGCTATTGACCTCCAATAGTTTCAAAGGTCAAGACCCCATCAGTATTTTACAAAGCCAACCTTATATTAGATTGGCACAGCGAACCTCTGTGGGCTTATTAGCTGATTATTGGCTCACAAAAAACAAAATAATGGTCAAGGAATCCATGGTCATGGACTCTATGGAAACATTGGGTAGTATGGTGGCGCATGGTCTTGGTGTTTCAGTCGCTCCAGACCTTTGTAAATCTGACCCTGTGTTTTCTAATTTAAGGAAAATCCCCCTTCCAAATAACCCAAAACCACGGGTTTTAGGTATGTTGATGAGAAAAGATAATCCAAAAACTAAGGTTGTCATGCAATTAAAGCAGCATATTAAAAACACTGTTAAAGCTTAAACAAATGAGTAAGTGATCTTCTTAAGTTTGTATCAGCCAGTTATAACTTAAGCATTTAATGGGTTTTTTGGATTCTAAGGTGTGGTGGGCTTTTTGCAAAGTGCTGCACCTGCCTATGAGCCTTTGGAACTGTTCGATAGAGTTAACCCTCACCAAGCCTTGGTGGGTTACTTTAATCACTAATATTGCAAATTTAGCGCGTTTAAACAATAATTGACTAATGAATACTAAAAAAGCAACTATCCTAACTATTCCTACCGACCTATTTGCGATGCGCTATCTTGCAAGTATTTTGGTATTACTACTGCTTTGCCTGCCGGTTGCTGCTTCTGAAAAAGAAGAGGTACAAGCTACTATTAATAGTCAGCTCCAAGCGTTTGCAGATGACGATGTTAGCAGGGCGTATACTTATGCCAGCCCTTCGATACGATCTATATTTAGAACTGCGCAACTTTTTGGTAAAATGGTTCAGCTTAGTTATCCAATGATATGGAAATCAGCAGGTGTGGCATTTTTAGAACACACGCAAACCTCTCAAGGGCGCACTCAAGATGTTCAAATATTAGACGCGGCCGGCACTGTACACTATGTAAGGTATTTTCTAATGCAAACATCAAACGGTTGGAAAATTTCAGGTGTGCAGTTTTTGGATGTTACCGATATTAGCGTCTGATAAAACATTAAATACACTATTCCACATGTAACTAAAACGATATTGTAAGGCCAAAACTAAAGGCACAGGCTTGTGCTTGTGTTTTGATTTATATTTACCCTCAATGCCTCATGTGCTCGTTTAAAGAGATAATGAATGAAGAAGCCAGACAACGTAACAGACTTTGCAGCTACGCTGCCATATCCGACTAATATTGGAGCACCAGCATTTACTATTCCAGATGTACTTCAACATAAAAAAGAGCGTGGGGTTACTGCTACACATTTTTTTGAGACAAAATTTGACGAATTGAAGGAGGAGTATTTTAAGCTGGTAAAACTAGCCGAAGATACACAACTAGTTTACGAGGCGTCTTACAGCTTTATCCCTGTAGTGGGTAAAATCTACAGTTTATACATTAAAAACGATAGATCATTTCTTAGTATTATTGAACCTCATCAGTGGCCACAAATGACATTTAGAGGGAGTTTTAAATTTACATCCGATAACACATGGGAGAAGGTAGACACATTAGTTGATTGATATCATTGAAGTTTTTTTAAAACTAAAATGAAACATAACACCCAAAAAGCCAACTTAAACTTAAGTGTTTAGTTGGCTTTTTGGGTTTTAAAATCACAGAGCACGCCTTGAAATACTTATAATAAGAGCTTTACTTGAAACCCATCGCACTTTTAATTTATGTCAACGATGTTGAGGCTGGTGTTGATTGGTATAAAAAAGCATTTTCTGAAGCTCAGCTTAAATATTTAAAAAAGTTTGATATTACTGTGTTAGATATACATGGTTTTTTGTTAGAGATTGTTCAGGCCGATGCAAGGGTGGGTTCAGGTAAGTTTGGCACAGTGGTATATTGGTCTGTTTCAAACTTAGATAAAACAATAGACCATTTTAAAAGCCTTGGCGCTAAAGTATACCGAGGGTCCATGCCTATTGAAGATGGACTGCGTATGTGTCAAGTAGAGGACCCATTTGGGAATTTAATAGGCCTACGTGGCATTTAGAATAAGCGCACATAGGTATAATTTCCATCAATACAGCCAAGCCCTCAGCACAGCAGGAATAAGACATGACCTATAAAGATAAAACCCTTTGTAAAATCCGCACCATCACTACGTTTATTTCTTTGGATAAAAATAAAGCCACTTGGAAAGATGAAATAAAACAAGCCTCGCAATTTTGTTTAAATTTGACGTCAAAGTTCAGTGTGAAAGGTTATACCGTTCAGTCTATAAGAATCGTCACTAACCCTTTTGGTGAATATTTAAATACTCAAAATTTAGAAAGCGCTAGAACAGACTTAAGTTACTTAAGTGCCTTGTTAACAGAATCAAGTGACTTGGGTATGAGAGTTAGATTTGCGATTGGTGAAGCTAGATCTAAAGAAGAAATAGAGCTTTTACCCGAGCTAATCAAGGAGTTTGGTGATTTATGCAATGTATGTGTCAATGTTAAGCTTGATGAGCATGGGGTTTTAGATAACAGTCTCATTGAACACTGCGTAAAAGCTGTTCAGCACATTAGCGTGATCACACCTAGAGGTGAGGGTAATTTTAATTTTACGGTTAATTTTAATTGTGATCCTCTCATTCCCTACTTTCCTGCAAGCTACCACCACAAGGAGCTAGGTAATCGGTTTGTGATTGGCTTAGAGACGCCTGACCTTCTAGTTGATGCACTTAAAGAATGTAATCAGACGCCCCATAAGCATCACAACGAGCGATTTAAAGACTACTACGAGGGCATGAGTGGTGCGCTACAACATCACATTTCAGCTATTAATCATATTATTGAAACTGAAAATTGTGACAAGTCTTATGCCTTTTCTGGTTTTGATAGCTCTGCTGCGCCGTCTAAAGATTGCGCAAGCATGACGCAGCTATACACACTAATGGGCGTTGAGTATTTTGGAGCAGCAGGCACTGTGGAGGTGTCTTCACTACTGACTAAAGTCTTCAAGTCTATTAAAGATGTTGACCTTGTAGGCTTTTCTGGTTTAATGCTTGCGCTAACAGAGGACACAGGGCTTGCTGAGGGCAGTATTGATGCGCAGTTTGATATACGTTCTTTATTAACCTATAGCGCTGTGTGCGGCATTGGGCTAGACACGGTGCCTATACCTGGCAATACGCCTGCAGAAAAAATTTCAGCACTCATGAGAGATACAGGAACCATGGCCTATCGGCTGAATAAACCACTTACAGTGCGTTTATTCCCGGTACCTGGGCTTAAAGCGGGTGATTTAACGGCATTTGAAAGTGATGATCTGTGTAATTGTGCGGTTCTTGCTGTGCCTTAGATTGATAGGTTAATAGGCTGATAGATAAAGATTCTGATAGGCTTTAAGAGTATATGTCTATTAAGTAAAGTATAAGGAAGACAGAGATTAGAAAGATGTCAGGAATTACAGAGTTAGATGAGCTTTTAAGCTCCATGGAACCAAAGTTATTAGCACAGGAGTTTGTGTTTTGTACTGTTTCTGGCACATTAGCGGACTATATGTCGCTTAGTCCATTAGCCACATTTACAGAGCAGGAAGGCCTAACTTTAGTTTTGGAAAAAAGTTTAGCGCAAGGGGCAGGCTTGAAGTTTGAAGGTTCATTTCGTCAAATTACCTTAACGGTGCATTCAAGCTTAGAAGCTGTGGGTTTAACAGCGGCTGTATCCAAAAAACTAGCGGAAAAAGGCATTAGTGCCAACGTTATTGCAGCCTATTATCATGACCATATCTTTGTGCAATCAGCCAAAGCTGAGGAGGCCCTTTACGCGTTGACAGAATTTGGTGACTTACATTGAACATGTGGTTAAGCATCGATCACACAGGCTAAAATGATGGATATCAGCTATTTTATATAGACCCAGCTTCCACCATATAGTTATTGGCAGAACACATGGCCGAATCGTCTGAGGCTAAAAAAACAACCATTCTTGCAACATAAACGGGCTCTATTAAGTCCGGTAAGCATTGCCTTTGTCGCTGTTTTTCTAGTGTTTCAGGAGTGGCCCACAGTTGTTTTTGCCTATCAGTCATAATCCAACCCGGCACTACAGTATTAACTCGGATACGGTGTACACCTAAGTCACGAGCCATTGTTCTGGTCAGCCCGTGCACGGCTGCTTTAGCCGTTGCGTACGCTGGAAATCCACCACCTGTTTCATGCCAACTGTTGGATCCCATGTTAATGATAGACCCGCCACCTGCAGCGATCATGCCTGGCGCTGCGCACTGCATAGCAAAAAACTGATGTCGTAGATTAGTTTGCAAACGCTCATCCCAATACTCTGGAGTAATGTCTTGCCAGCTATGGCGGTCATCGTTGGCTGCATTATTAACCAGCACTGTAGCAGGCCCAAGCTTGGTGGCTAATTTTACCAAGGCAGCTTGTAGGCTTTTTATGTCGGTAAGGTCACACAGTTCATAGGAGATGTTATCTGATGTGTTGGCTAGCGCTTTGCTTTTGGCGTGATCTAAATCCACAAACCCAACTTTTGCCCCTTGGGCGGCAAAGCTACTGACAATTTCTGCACCTATACCCGATGCCCCACCTGTGACAAATACTGTTTTATCTTTGAGGCTTGGGTATAAAGCAAACATGGGTTGAGTCATTATAATTTTTCCTACAGGCTAAGTTTTAGCAAATATTTAAAGGCACCTAGGTGATATTTATAAATACTACGTTGATAAAATTATTATTGCTATAGAGGGGCTTTGTTGATCAATATCATGGTCTAGCTCGTTTTTTAACATTATGTGAGTCATCCCTAAACGAATTGTAATCCCCCCGTAAATTAAGATCAGTTTTAAGTATGATGTTAGCCCCAAACCCATTCGTTTTTAATAGGTTTTGAGTGTGGCAGATGGTTTAATAGCATGGCTTTATAAAATCTTTTTAAAAGAAGGAACACTTCAGTGGAGTTTGGGTTTGAAATACTGACGTTATTGTTTGTTGTTGCAATAATAGCAGGTTGGGTAGACGCGATAGCTGGTGGTGGTGGGTTAATCACGATCCCAATATTAATATTGGCAGGCCTTTCTCCTGTGTCTGCTTTGGCTACCAATAAGCTTCAAGGCAGCGTAGGCACACTAACAGCATCACTTTATTTCATTAGAAAAAAAACCGTCAACCTTAAACAAATGAGGCTGGCTATTCTTGCCACGTTTATAGGCTCTGTTTTTGGTAGCTGGTTATTACTTCAGATAAACACTCAACACCTTATTATAATGTTACCCATATTACTGATATGCATGGGGTTATATTTTCTCTTTTCGCCCAATATAAATGATGAAGATAGGCAAGAAAAAATTAAAGTAGTTTCATTTGCCCTATTTGTTACTCCATTCCTTGGGTTTTATGACGGCTTTTTTGGCCCTGGCACAGGTAGCTTCATGGCCTTAGCTTTTGTAATGCTGCTAGGGTATGGCTTGCCTAAAGCTACGGCCAATGCAAAGATTTTAAATTTTGTTAGCAACATTTCTTCACTATCTTACTTTGTTATTTTTGGCGATGTTAATTGGGTAGCTGGCTTTATTATGATGTTTGGACAGTTTATTGGGGCAATGCTTGGGGCTCGTATGATTTTGAACAACGGCTCCACACTTATTAAGCCTGTTGTTGTAGCGGTTTGTTTCTTTATGTCGATCAATTTACTGTTTAAAGCTTACGGGTAAAATATTTGTTTAAAGAGCAGGACTCTAGTTTATTAATTTACTTATATTTATTGTGTAATACGGGTTAGTGATATATTGTTGGCTAATGTAAATTGAGTTTTTTATCTGGCCTAGGGTTGATGCGGTTTAAGGAATAATAGTGGATTTTTTACCAACTGAAAATACCAATTATGCGGGTAGCTATAAAGTCTTTTCGGGACTGTGGCCCTGTGCATTGGCGGTGATTATAGATCTTATTATGTTGGCACCTATGGTGTTATTTTGTTACGTTATTTTCAATTCATCTATTACTGCCGCGGTGTTTGGCCTTGCTGTCGTTATTATATTAGCGTTTGGGTATGCCGTTTATTTTAATTTCTCTTATGGCGCTACTATAGGAAAAATGGTTTTAAAAATTAAGGTTACCAACCCTGATGGATCGTCTATTGGCTTAAAGCAAGCTGTATTGCGCTTATCTGTAGATATGGCTTTTGTAGCCTTGTTTATGACGGCTCTTTTTATCGCGTTATCTGATGCTAGTCCTCAAGCCTATGTGGCAGTGGATTGGATGGAGAGGTTAGGATATCTGATACCACTTTATCCTTCCTGGTATGATTTGGTAGCAAGCAGATACCTAATTTGGCTTTTCAGTGAAGCTTTTTTCTTATTGATAAACAAACGAAATCGCGCCATACATGATTTTATTGCTGGCACTGTTGTTGTTAATAGGGAATTTGCAGGAAAAAATGGTCAACCAGGACATCTAATATAATCTAATGAATTAGATGGCTAAGCGTGATTCATTTTTTGAGGATGAAGATCTATGCATATATTCTTTAAGTCATCGACAATCTCAATGCTATTGCCTTCTTTAATGTAGCGAATTAACCATTTTGGTAAGCGCATAAAATTAATATAAAGTAACTCACCTAAGGAATCCACATCAAAGTAATATAGCGTCAGCATAATGCCTTGGTCACTACCTGGAAATTCCCCTAGGTGATAGCTGAATATAATGCTTTCATCAATGGGTTCAAGTATGTTGGACACCCTAATATGTGGGTTTATTATGGCTTCTTTGTCTACAGTGTAGGGTGTGAATTGGAGCATTTTATTTCCGGGGTTTCAGATTTTATATATGTATAAAAAATGATATTAAATATCTATTTATTAATTTCTACTAATTAATATTTTTTTGCAATAATAATATAATCATAAGTATAGTTTTTTATTAATATTTATAACTTTATATTAATATGTAAATATAATAATTTAATATCAATAATATTTTTTAATAATTTAATACGCTAGCGAGATATTTAAGCTACGAAATTATTCTTCCATAAAACCCTTCAAAAATATCAAACAATAGCAGGCTTTTTTTACATCGGTATTCACCCAAAAATTAATAAGGTTTTTGAAGTGGGTGAAGGTGTGCTTGATGGTATCGTTGAAGTAGTGGAATATGTTGGCGCTGACGTGTATATTTTTGTGAATATAAAAGCAACAGGCAAAGTTAATATGCGCAAGATAATCATAGCGCCAGACTCTTTTAAAGAGACCCTCAGTGCTGTGGTTGTAGCGCAGACTATTGCGTCTGCTCTACAGCGAGCACTGCCAAATACGCAAATGGTATGTTTGCCTTTAGCTGACGGAGGAGAGGGCACTGCTGCGGCTCTTGTAGAGGCCACTAACGGCCGTATTATTGAAACTAGCGTCAGTTCACTTCTCAACTTGCACGGTAAGCGTGTTGTGGTTCAATGGGGCTTGCTGCCGCCTTTGAATGAACATGGCACTGCAGTAATTGATATTGCTGCAGCTTCTGGGCTTGGGTTGATCCCACATAAAGATCGTAACCCTCTAGTTAGCTCTACCTATGGTACTGGAGAAATTATTCTCAAAGCCTTGGATTTGGGCGTGAGAGATTTCATTATAGGCCTTGGTGGAAGTGCCACCAATGATGCAGGCACCGGACTATTGAGAGCTTTAGGTTTACAGCTAAATGATGAATCTGGTGCACCTGTTGCCTTTGGCGGTGCGGCTTTAGCCCAAGTGCATAGCATTAATACAGATAAACTGGATCTTAGGTTGAAGAAGTGCAAAATATCCGTTGCCTGTGATGTAGACAATCCTCTACTTGGCCCTAAAGGTGCTAGTGCAGTGTACGGCCCCCAAAAAGGGGCTACTACTTCAATGGTTACTCAGCTTGATGCGGCGTTGGAACACTTTGCAAATATTAGCGAAGCCACGACAGGGTTGGCTCATCGAGACCAAGCTGGTGCAGGTGCAGGAGGAGGCACTGGATTTGGTTTAATGCAATACACCTCAGCTCAATTCCAACCTGGCATAGACCTAGTGTTAGATCGCATTGGATTTGATGCTCATCTTAGTGATGCTGATTTAGTGATCACTGGTGAAGGCCGCTTAGATTCCCAAAGCCTTAGCGGTAAAGCGCCCGTAGGAGTGGCAAAACGTGCTAAGCAGCATGACCTTTTTGTGATGGCGATTGTGGGTAGTGTAGATATTGACGAAACCTTAATGGTGGAGGCCGGTATCGATGCGTGTTTTAGCATTATGCCGGGAGTGAGTGATTTACCTAAAGCTATTAAAAATGCTGTTTTTAACTTAGACCAATGTGCCTATAATGTAGGCAAACTAATCAACCTTAATAAATAGCCAGAGGCTTTGATGGGCCAATCAAAAAAATCACCTTTGCTATTTACTACACACAAAGAGACTCAATATGAGCGACATTTACACCCCTCCCAAAGTATGGACATTAGACGCCCAAAGTGGCGGCCACTTCGCTAGCATCAATCGACCTGTAGCAGGCGCAACACATGATAAAGATTTGCCTAAAGGTAAGCACCCTTTGCAACTTTATTCATTGGGCACTCCTAACGGCGCTAAAGTGACAATTTTGCTAGAGGAACTAGTGCAACTGGGCCTCAAAGATGCCGAGTATGATGCGTGGCTGATTAACATTATCGAAGGGGCTCAATTTAGTAGTGGATTTGTAGACATTAACCCCAACTCAAAAATCCCAGCATTAATAGATTACAGTAGTGCACAGCCCATACGCGTGTTTGAGTCGGGTGCCATTATGCTCTATTTAGCCGAAAAGTTTGGTCAGTTTTTACCAGAATTAGGTTCGGCTAAGCGCCCAGAATGCCTGTCTTGGCTATTTTGGAATATAGGAAGTGCACCCTTTTTGGGTGGTGGCTTTGGTCACTTTTATGCTTACGCACCTGATAAATTAGAATACCCCATTAATCGTTATGCCATGGAAGTGAAGCGCCAGCTAGATGTGCTAGATAAGCAACTAGCCCACCATCAATACCTGTGTGGAGATGAATACACTATCGCTGACATCGCAAATTTTGCTTGGTATGGCGCTTTGGTATTAGGCGAGCTTTATAGTGCAGCGCAGTTTTTAGATGTTGCAAGTTATACTCATGTGATACGTTGGGCCACACAAATACAGCAACGCCCAGCTGTAATAAGAGGCAAGCGTGTCAACTTAGCGTGGGGGCCTGAAAAAGATCAACTGCCAGAGCGCCATAATGCCAGTGACTTTGATCACGTGAATGTTAGCCCTTAAATGCGAATAGCAGGTAAAGCACCATGAACACTGTAAGTAGTCAGGGAAAAGATAGTTGGTTGTCTAAGGCCTTTTTAGAGCAGCAAATACAATCTATATTAGCTTTTTATGCACGCCACGGCCTGCAACCTGACCAGAGCTTTAACCAAAGCTTAAATATAGACGGTGGGCACAAAGACCCTACGCACTACCATTTGGTGAGTAGCTGTCGCTTAGTCGTTAACTTTTGCCGTGGTGCTCTTTTGTCTGATCATAGTGTCCAAAAAGCTAAGCACATAGCTATAGTGCAGCATGGGCTAAATTTTATTGAGCAAAATCATACTTGGAAAAATACACAAGGCTATCACTGGGAGCTAAAAAACGGTGAAGTGACAGACCGCGACCAATATTGTTATGGATATGCGTTTTTAATGCTCACATACGCCAACGCATATCAGGCAGGCATAACATCTGCTTTGCCTGCACTGAAATCAATACATCAATTAATGCAACAGGTTTTCTGGCAAGAAGAGTTTGGTTTGTTTGCAGACCAAGTGCATAGTGAATCTGGCAAATTGTCTAGCTATCGTGGCCAAAATGCTAACATGCATGCATGTGAAGCCCTTATTGCTGCTTTTGAAGCCACGCAAGATGATCTTTTTTTGCAGCAGGCGCTGCGGATTGCGAACACTATTGTTAATCAGCAAACTGCGTCTACCAATGGGCTTTTGTGGGAGCATTATAACGATGATTGGCAGGTAGATTGGACCTATAATCAGCACGATCCACAAAACTTGTATAAGCCTTGGGGTTACCAAACAGGCCACTTTGCAGAATGGGCTAAGTTGTTATTGATATTGCACGGTTATCAACCTCAAATCTGGATGTTAGATAAGGCCAAGTTTTTAGTTGATACGGCATGGCAACGTGGTTGGGACAAAACCAGAGGAGGGCTTTTTTATGGCTTTGATCCACACGGATCTGTGTGTGATGACAATAAATACTTTTGGGTGCAAGCCGAAACCCTGCCAGCCCTTGCCATGCTGTCTCAGCATTATCCAGACGGTCCATACTTAAACTATCTGAAATTATTAGGAGACTATTGCGAAAGTCATTTTATAGAGTCCTCCAGTAGAGTGTGGCGGCGTGTATTAAATGCAGACAATCAACCAAAAGATCAATGGATCGCTTTGCCTGGCGCTAAGTGCGATTACCACAGTATAGGTGCGTGTTACGACTTATTACGATGTTGTACTGGCCATTAAGGACACATCAATTGATGATAAAAAAGAAGGCTGAGTTTAGTCAAATCCTGTAAACTATGCTTAGTGTTTAAGGCCTCACCAGATGTTTGAACTGGTTGTAAACACTGTGAGTTATTCAAAAATTTACCGCAAAATCGCTTAACTGACCAGTTTAAGCGTATAAACCAATGCGTATTTCAACAAACCAATTATTGGTGGAGCTAGTTAATGAAAATTATTCGATGGGTTTTGGGACAAATTATTTTAGTGCTAGACTTTATGACCTCACCAAAACCTTTGGTAAGAGAAGCAGCAGCTCAAAAAGTCATAGATGATGTGACTTCGACCATGTCGATGTATCAGTTTAAAACTTGCCCATTTTGCGTCAAAGTACGCCGTGAATTAAAGCGCCATGCACTGCATATTGAGCTACGTGATGCAAAAGGTAATGCTCAACATAAGGCCCAATTGACCCAAGAAGGTGGACGCCACAAGGTGCCTTGTTTAAGAATAGAGCAGGCTGATGGGGCAGTAGAGTGGTTGTATGAGTCTAATGATATTATTGCCCGTCTTAAAACTCAGTTCAAACTGGTATAGATTTTCAATTAAGGGTAGAGCTAGTTTTCATGCATCTTTAGGTGATGGCTAGCTCATCCATTGTCCACCATCAACGTTGTAGGTTTGAGAAACGATATAATCAGCATCACTACTGGCTAAAAAAACGGCCATGCCAGTAAGATCTTGGGCTACGCCCATACGTCCATGGGGTACACTTTTACCTACCTGAGCTTTCTTTTCACCCAGTTTTAACCCTTCATGCTTCGCAAAAAATGCGTCAACGCCATCCCAGTGCTCGCCATCCACCACGCCTGGAGAGATAGCATTCACATTGATGCCATGTTTTATAAGGTCTAATCCTGCCGATTGCGTCACACTGATAATGGCAGCTTTAGTGGCGCAGTAGACGGCTACCAAACCTTCACCACGGCGGCCTGCTTGGCTTGCCATATTGATGATTTTCCCACCTTCTCCACGCTCAATCATATGCTTTGCAACGGCTTGCATCATGAATACAGGCCCTGCCAGGTTTACAGCAAATACCTTGTCATAATCGGTGCGGGTAATGTCGATAAAAGGGGAGGCGGTAAACAATGCGGCATTATTGATTAAGATGTCAATTTTTCCCCACTTAGAAATTGAGTGAGTCACACAGTCATCAATGCTAGTTTGATCGGTTACATCTAATACCTGTGCAATACAGTGTTCACCTAATGCTAGTGCTGTATTGCTTGCTGCTTCAAAATCAATATCTGCAATAATGACTTTAGCGCCTTCAGCTAAGTAGCGCTTGGCAAAGGCTTTACCAATGCCTCTAGCGGCGCCGGTGATTAGTGCTACTTTGCCTTCTAGACGCTGTGTGTGCATTACATTTACCTTATCAGGCTTTCAGTTAAGCTTTATCTTAGATTAAGCCACTGGAAAACGCGAGATCATTAAGGTGATGGCTTGTGTTAGGTTTTGTTTAAACTCTGGGAACTGGTTAGGTAACTTGCCCCATAGGTCTTGGCTTTCAATAAATGATGTTACATTAAGCCCATCTAAAAGGGTGTCCAAATAGGCCCATTTGGGTTCTACATAATCAAAATCAATTTCCCCAGCTTTGACTTTACACATAAATACATACCAAGCCGCAATACCTTGTAACCCATTTTGAGGAATACGACCCTGGGCATAGCTAGTAGCAATTGTAGGTAAAATAAAGATAGGGAACTTAATACCACCATCGGCACAAATTCGCGCCACAGCATCTGCAATGTTGCTATTACAAAAGCGAGTTTTAGTAAGAGCGTAATAGTCCAACAGATTGATTGGAGATTCTCCAATCGCGGGAATCACTTCTGAAGTTTCGTAGGCTGAAAATAATGTATTGAGTTCTTCGTCAGCCAAGCCTTGGTCATAAGTGTTGTAGCCTTTAAGTGCTGCAAAGTAGGCGAGTATAGTGTGGCCACCATTAAGGATACGTATTTTTGCATCTTCATAGGGAGAGACATCATCTACTAGTTCCACACCCACACGCTCAAAGTCTGGTCTTGGCCCAGCAAAATTGTCTTCGATCACCCACTGAGTGTAAGACTCAGACATTACCGTAAGAGGGTCATTTAAACCAAACGTTTGCATTACATCTGTCACATGGATTGCGTCAGGTCTTGGGGTAATGCGATCTACCATACAGCAAGGAAAGGTAACATTGCCATTGATCCAATCCAGTAGCTGGGTGTCATTACATGCCTTCAAAAACTGTTCAAAGCCTGATTTTAGATAATGGCCATTGTCACGTAAATTGTCGCAGCATAGTAATGTGATGGGCAGGTTGCAACCCAAACGACGCCTATTTAAAGAAGCCCTCAGGTAGGCATATATGCAGCTGCCTGAGCCGTTTATAGCATCAGTAATAATGGGTAGGTGGGTTTCTAATAGCCCGTTTTCTGAAAGATAATAGCCGCCTTCAGTAACGGTCATAGTGATTAAGTGAACACTTTCATTATTCACCGCTTCAGCTGCTGCGTCAGCGTTTTGCGACCAATCGATAGTAGATAAAATAGACCCAATCTCTTGATAGGTCGAGTGATTTTCTGGAGACAAAGTTTTTAAGGTATATGTGTGTTTTTGTGCAGCAAGTAAATGGCTAATGTGAGCGTCTTCGCAGCGTAAGTTAATACCCATGATGCCCCAGTTTTGTTGATCTACATCGCCTAATAAAGTATTAATATAGGCAGCTTGGTGTGCTCTATGAAAGGCACCAATACCAACATGAATAATGCCTATTTGACAGTCGGTTTGGCTGTAATTTAGGGGTGTAAGTTGAGTTTGTTGTAAAGCGTTCATAGTGTTATCTTTATCGTACTTATAATTTTTTTTAGAAACTAGCCAAATGTTATGGCATGGCTATTGTTGGTTTTACAATGGCTTTATCTTTGCCTAAATTGGTTTGGATAATGCGTCGATATTCTCCAGGCGTTTTGCCTTTTAGCTTCACAAAATGACGATTGAAATTGGTAATGTTGTTGAATCCAACATCAAAACAAATCGCTGATATCTGATCATTAGTCTCGGCTAATTGAATGCATGCTCTGCCTATGCGCACACGGTTTACAAATTCAACAAACTTATTGCCCGTAGATTTGGCAAAATGCCTTGAGAATGCGCTTTCGCTCATATTAATCATGGTGGACATCTTTCCAAGAGATAAATTTTCTTGGTAATGATCAGCAATATATTGCACCACATCATTTATTTTATTGGCGGCTGAATTTGTTAGTGGTGAGGTAAGTTTTGCAGTAGATAGGGTGCGTTTGTGTGGCCAGGCTTTAAGCTTTGACAAAAGATGCATGAAGGCTAAAAAACGCTCCACACCTGATGCATCACGCACTTTGCCAAACAAATCTATGGCTTGGGACATATCAAAGTCAACAAATTCAAGGCCAGACTGAGATAGCTCAAGCATCGACATTAATTCTTGAATTTCGCTAAATCCTTGAAGCATGTGATCCATAGATGTATGAGAAAAAACAATCACCATGTCGCGCACAGCCACAGGACTGGGCTCATCTTTGTTTGTGACCCAATTATGGGGCACGTGCGGCCCCACAAGAATTAGTTGGCCAGGCTGATAGCGCCCAATGTGATCACCTACAAACACCTTACCGTGAGTACTCACCATAAGGTGTAACTCGTAAGGTGCGTGGGCATGCCAGCGGATTAAGTCGGAAGGCCAGCCGTGTTCCAAGTAATAGATACCATCATCAACATTTTCAATGATTTCTACTTGATTAAACGTGTCTGTTTTCATACGGGCCTCCCTTTAAAACATACTACAAATTAATGTATTCTTTATAACGACTTAATCAAATCACCAGTGATTGCAGGGCTAAGACGCGCACCTTTTTCATCAAAGCTGTGCACTTGCTCTAAATCTAGACCAAATTCAATCGTTTCTCCCAGTGTAACCGGCGCTAGGCTTGAAGCACGAATAGCAATTTGACAATCATTACCATAAGTTAGATAAACGAGTGTTTCTGCACCTAGACGTTCAATTAAGTTCACAGTACCAAACATGCCTTTTTTATCCAGCATAATTGACTCTGGGCGGGCACCAATCCATGCCGCATTTTCAAGGTTGCGATCAACCTTTTCATTGTTGTTTAAGTAGTTGGTCACCGTTTCATCCATAGGGAAGAAATTCATCTTAGGTGTACCAATAAACTCAGCTACAAAACGACTTTCTGGGTTGTAATAAACGTCCATGGGCGTGCCCACTTGCTCTACCTGACCGGCATTTAGAATGACCACTTTATCCGCTAAAGTCATTGCTTCAACTTGGTCGTGAGTCACATAAATCATAGTGGCTTGAAGGCGGTGATGCAGGGCAGCAAGCTCTTGACGCATTTGTACACGCAGTGCAGCATCTAGGTTTGATAATGGTTCATCAAACAAAAACACTGATGGATGACGCACGATAGCTCGGCCTATAGCCACACGTTGGCGTTGGCCACCAGATAATGCTTTAGGCTTACGATCAAGTAGTGGCTCAAGTTGCAAGATAGCTGCTGTGTCAGCTACTTTTTGAGCAATTTCTTCTTTACTTGCGCCAGCTAAACGTAGAGCAAAAGACATGTTCTCTGCAACGTTCATATGCGGGTAAAGCGCGTAGGATTGGAACACCATCGCTAGATCACGCTGGGCAGCAGGCACTTGGGTAATATCGCGATCACCAAGAGAGATATTACCACCGCTGACGTCTTCTAAACCTGCAATTAAGCGCAAAAGGGTAGATTTACCGCAGCCTGATGGGCCTACAAAGACAACAAATTCGCCTTCTTCGATGCTTAAGTTAATTCCACGAATGGCGTGAAAGTCGTCAAAATGTTTGTGTAACTGAGAGATATTTAAAGTAGACATTATAATTCCTTATTTCACCGCACCAAAAGTTAAACCTTGAACCAATTGCTTTTGGCAGAACCAGCCAAAGACGATAATTGGCGCACAAGCCATGGTAGATGCAGCTGAAACTTTGGCCCAAAATAGGCCTTCTGGGCTGGAGTAAGAGGCGATGAGTGCTGCTAGTGTTCCTGCATCTGATGCAGTAAGTTGAATTGACCAAAAGGCTTCATTCCAACATAAGATCAATGACAATAAGCCAGCAGAAGCAATACCACCCCAAGATAAAGGCATTACCACATGACGAAGTTCGTCGCTGGTCGTTGCACCATCCATACGGGCTGCTTCAAGAATTTCTTTAGGGATTTCTTTAAAGTAGGTATACAACATCCACATGATGATTGGCAGGTTCATAAGTGCAAAAATGAGAATCAATGGATAAATGCTATCTAGCAATCCACCCATTTGAGTAATCATATAGATTGGAATCAACACGCCTACAGCAGGCAACATTTTGGTAGAAAGCATCCACAACAAAATATCTTTAGTGTATTTTCCTGGAAAAAATGCCATCGCATATGCACTAGGCACAGCAACGATCAAGGCCAGTAAAGTGCCACCTACAGAAGTGTATAAAGAGTTTAAAGCATATTTAAGATAATCACTGCGCTCTTGAATGAGGGCGTAGTTATCTAATGTGGCTTCCCAAAAGAGTAATGGCGGCTGAGAAATAGCCTGTAACTCAGTTTTAAAGCTGGTCATGATCATCCACAAAATAGGGAAGAATAATGTTAAAGCAACCATCCATGCAAACAAACCAGTAGCCCAGTGTTTGATCGTTTTACGTTGAGATATATTTAAAATCATAGGTTATTCCGTTAGATTCTTGCCAACGGCTCGGATTAAGAAAAAAGCCACTATATTGGCTAAAATGATAGCAAATACGCCACCGGCTGAAGCAACACCTACATCATATGCAAGGAAGGCTTGTCGATATATTAACCATGCTAAGTTGGTGCTAGCAAAGCCTGGTCCGCCACCTGTGGTAACAAAAATCTCTGCAAACAAGGACAGGTGAAAAATGGTCTGGATCATCACTACAATGGCGATAGGCCTTGCAAGGTGAGGCAGGGTAAGGAAACGAAAGATAGACCAAAAGCCTGCACCATCAAGCTGGGCGGCTTCTTTTTGTTCAGTATCTTGTGATTGAAGCGATGTCATAAATATAAGCAAAGCAAAGGGTGTCCACTGCCAGCTCACCATCATGATGACAGACGCTAGTGGCATATCCTCTAGCCAGTTAATGGGTACGGCATTGAAAAAATCAGAGATGACAGAAAAGATCCCGTAGTTGGGGTCCATCATCATGTTTTTCCATATCAATGCATTAACAGTTGGCATAATAAAGAAAGGTGAAATCAGTAATACGCGGACAATGCCTCGTCCAAAAAATGGCTGATTCACTAACAAAGCAAGAGCTAAACCTAGTACGACTGTAATAATCAGTACAGAGCCAACTAAAACTAAGGTATTAAATAATGCAGGGAAAAAAGCTGAATCGGTAGAAAAGTAACTGTAGTTTTCTAAACCAATAAATAACTTAGGCCCAGGGTAGAGTAGATTGTACTCAACAAATGAGTAGTACAAAGTCATGCTCAGGGGCACAATCATCCAAACAAGTAGCAAAATGATTGATGGCGCCTTTAGCAGGTTAACCATGTTTAACCATTTTCGTGGTGTTTGAGTAGATGTATTAGACAGGGAGTTCATAAGATTTATTATAATCTCGGTGTGTTGAGGAAAAATAAAACAGGGCCTTAGGTTTTATACTTAAGGCCCTGTTTTTTGTAACTAAAAGACTGATCTAATGATCAATTACTTGTAGTACTTAGCCTTACGCATAGCGCGATCAGCAGCTTTTTGTGATTCAGCAAGAGCTTCTTCAACAGTGATGTCACCAGCTAGAGCAGCAGAAAGCTGTTGGCCAACGGCACCAGCAATGTCAGCGAACTCAGGAATAGCTTGGAACTGAACACCCTTGAATGGGCTAGGAGCTTGAGTTGAGTTGCTTGGATCAGCAGACAAGATAGCCTTTAGCTCAGCGTCAGCAAATACTGCAGCGTCAGTAAAGTTCTTGTTGTCATAAGTAGACTGACGAGTACCAGTAGGTACAGAAGCCCAACCGTTAGTTGCAGCAACTAGCTCGATGTATTCCTTAGAAGTAGCCCACTGTACGAAAGCTTGAGCTTCTGCAGACTGTTGAGTTCCAGCAGGTACTGCTAGAGCCCATGCCCACAACCAGTTAGCGCCACGGCTAGAAACAGCTACAGGAGACTGTGCGAAAGCCATGTGCTCTGCAACAGAAGACTGTGCTGGATCTGATACGAAAGAAGCTGCGATAGTAGCGTCAATCCACATGCCACACTTTCCAGCGTTGGTTAGTGCAAGGATTTCGTTGAAGCTGTTACCAGATGATCCTGGAGGACCATAGTTGTTTAGCAAGTCAACGTAGAAATTAACAGCGTGGTTCCATGCTGGAGAATCTAACTGAGGCTTCTTGTCCATATCAAACCACTGTGCGCCAAACGAGTTAGCTAAAGTAGTGATAAAGGCCATGTTGTCGCCCCAACCTGGCTTGCCACGAAGACAAATGCCGTATACGCCATTGTCTTTGTCAGTCATTGCCGCAGCTGCGTCTTCAATGTGTCCCCAAGTTGGGCTATCAGGCATAGTCATGCCAGCAGCATCCATCAAGTCCTTGCGGTACATGATCATTGAACTTTCGCCGTAGAATGGAGCAGCGTATAGGTTGCCGCCGTCAGATAAACCACCGCGCATTGCAGGGAGGATATCATTCACATCGTAGCTTGCATCGAAATCTAAAGCTTCTAACCAGCCTTTAGCGCCCCACATTGGTGCTTCGTACATGCCGATAGTCATAACGTCAAACTGACCGCCTTTAGTAGCGATGTCTGTAGTTACACGTGAACGTAAAGTACCTTCGTCCAGAGTTACCCAGTTTACATTAATTCCAGGGTTAGCTTTTTCAAAGTGACCTGTTAGCTTTTGCATTTCGATCATGTGGCCATTGTTTACAGTGGCAATAGTTAGATCGGCAGCTTGAGCAGCAGATACACTGCTTAGTGCTACTGACGCAGCAATTGCTGACATCTTCAAAATTTTCATATTTTTCTCCAGAGATAAATCTCGGTTTTATTATTAACTGTTCTGGTAGTTGATTCAGCGCAACAAAAGTAATTTAGTCATGCCTGATATAACAATAGCTCTGAGATGGGCTGTAAAACAGTACAAATTTTTCAAATACTGGTACTTTTTTGACGTTATGTTGATTTTTATACAACATATCTGCAAATTAGTATAAATTCAACCTTAATTAAGCAATATAGTATTGCTCTATACTGCTTTACGTTATGTCCTCTTATGACACTGTTAGCATGTTAATACGATGCCTGTGAGATATTAGACCTTATACACTTTTTAAAAGACTAGGATTTATTGTGATTATTTGTTGTGGTGAAGCTCTTATTGATATGGTTCCAGTGACTTCAGAATCTGGCCAAGCAAGCTTTGCACCTTTAGTAGGTGGAGCTATATTTAACACGGCCATTGGCTTGGGACGTTTAGGTGTGCAAGTAGGCATGCTGTCAGGTATCTCAAATGATCTTTTTGGCGAGCAGTTGTGCCAAGAGTTAAGTGATAGCCACGTAGACACATCCTACCTAATGCGCTCGAATGCACCTACTACCTTAGCTTTTGTCAGTCTCAACGATGGCCATGCAAGCTATACATTTTATGATGAAAATAGCGCGGGTCGCTCAGTACATATAGATGATGTGCCAAGTTTATCTTCTAGCAAGAGTGTAAAGACACCCTGCACAGCATTGTATTTTGGTGGCATTAGCTTAATCAACGAGCCTGCTGCAGATGCATATTGCGCCATCGCGCAACAGTATGCTGTTGATATGGTGATTATTCTGGATCCCAACATACGTACAAGTTTTATCACCAATGACCAAGCGTACCGAGAACGCTTACAAAACATTATAGCTGTGGCTGATATTATCAAGGTTTCAGATGAAGACCTTGATTGGTTAGTGGGCAGCTCGGGCGTGGAGGCTGATCAGGTGAGTGCGCTGCGTGGTCAGAGTAAGGCTATAGTTGTCGTTACTAAAGGCGCTGATGGTGCAACAGCCTATTTAGGCACAGGTGAATCTGTTCACCAAGCTGTGCCCAAGGTAAGTGTTGTAGATACGGTTGGGGCAGGTGACACCTTTAATGCAGGCTTCATGGCTAAACTTGCCAATCAAAAACTGATGTCTAAATCGTCACTGGCAGCGGTTACTCCTGCGCAGCTTTCAGCATCATTGGCATTTGCGGCTAAGGTTGCTGCAATTAACGTGTCTAGACAAGGCGCTAACCCGCCTTGGTTGAGTGAACTATAAAATAACGCGTAGTAAAGTGTCTGCTATAATTAGATCATGCCAAGCTATACGAGGTTATGTATTGATTGGGAAACTTTGTTTAATACCCTTGGGTTTGAAAATTAAGGTTTTATAATGATTGTTGACCCATTGTTCTATTTATTTGCTGTGCCTGCTGTGCTTATTTTTGGCGTGGCTAAAGGTGGTTTTGGCAACGCTATCGGCGTGGTGTGTGTGCCTTTAATAGCTATAGTAGTGAGCCCCATGCAAGCTGCAGGTATTTTACTGCCTATTTTGTGTGTGATGGATGTGTTTGCAGTACGCAAATTTTGGGGTAAGTGGGACTCACATAACTTGAAAATTATGTTACCAGCTGCCCTGACTGGTGTGCTTTTAGGTAGCTTAACGTTTAGTTATCTAACCGAGTCACATGTTCGGTTGATCATTGGTTTGCTTGCAGTGGCATTTGCGATGAATTTTTGGTTTAAGGCTGAGTCGTCAGTTAGGCAACAGCCCAGCGCTATCAAGGGCGCTTTTTGGTCCATTATTGCGGGCTTTACAAGCTTTGGTATTCACTCAGGTGGGCCTCCTGTTAATTTTTATTTGATACCACAAAAATTATCCCCTACAGTGTTTATGGGCACTTGCACGATATTTTTTGGCATTACCAACTATGTAAAGTTGGTGCCTTATTTTTTGCTGGGGCAATTAGATAGTGAAAACTTGTTGACCTCTTTAGTGTTGTTACCCTTAGCGCCTATTGGCGTGAGCATAGGGTATTACTTGCATAAGCGCACATCACCAAAAAGCTTCTACCAAATTTTCAATTTCTTCCTATTTATAACAGGTTGTAAATTGATCTTTGATGGAATGACTTCATTCTACGTTATTATTTAGAGCTGTAAGCTTATAAACTTTCGTCTATATCTCTTTGTACCCTGCGAGTGTGCCCTCGTAAATCAGAAACTAAAGCAGACAATTCATTGACAAGTATGTCAGCTTTATCTAGTTTTTGTTCTAATTTGATGGTTTCACTCAGATCGGGAGTGTTGACTTGATCAGGGGAGTCTGCGCCGGCTATGAGCCATAAAACTGGCACATTTAAGATGCCTGCTAGTTCTATGAGCCTATTGGCCCTGGGGCTTGTGCGGCTGGTTTCCCATTTGACAATAGTGCTTTTTTTGACGCCTACACGAAGGGCTAATTGTGCTTGCGTGTAACCACTAGCTTCGCGTGAGTTTATGATTCTTGTACTTAAAATTAGGTCACTAGTATTCGATTCGCTGTAAGGCATAAGTCTCGTAAAGGTTATGAATGAACATATACCATACTCCTAAAGCCCTTTAAAATCAAAGCGATCATATAAACTGCGCCTTAGTAGTTTATTCTTAGTCGCAACAAAAAAGGTTGAGTTTTTGTTACGACTAACGCGCATCAACCTAAAGGGTTAGACTGATTTGTACAACCTTTCTGGGCGCCCAACGCTACCGTAATGGATTTCTACACTTATTTTTTGTAAGCCTACTAAATATTCTAGATAGCGTCTGGCTGTGGTTCTGCTAGCACCGATCTTGTTACCTATTTGTTCTGCACTTACCGCTTGTGTTTGTTCACAAATCACATGTAACAAGTTATTAAGAGTAAGCTCGTCAATGCCCTTGGGTAGGCGCGTGATTTTTGGGTTGGATGTTTTTGCTACGCGTATAAGCTGATCTAAATCGGTTTGGGCCATATCATCAACGGCTTTAAGTCGCTCATAGTGATCTATGTAATTGGCTAAGCTTATTTGTAGTCGTTCAAACACCAATGGCTTAAGAATGTAATCAAACACACCGCCGTGAAGGGCAGCCTTGAGCACGTCAACTTCTTTAGCTGCAGTAATGAGTATAACGTCTGTGGCACAATCATTAGCGCGTAAGTTGCGTAAAAACTCCATACCATTGCCAGAAGGAAAGTATACATCAAGCAACAGTAGGTCAGGTTTGAAGATGTTTACCAGATCTTGCGCATCTATGAGGCTGTGAGCAATGCCTACTAGTTCAAAGCCTGCAATACGTTGTAAGTAGGTTTGTTGAATCAGGGCATTTTGTGGATTGTCTTCAGCAATAACCACGCGGATTAGCTTTTCATGTTTCATAAGCTAGGTGCCTGCTTAGGTAAGCTAATGGTCACAAGGCTACCACCTAAAGGTGCATGTTCCATAGCCACATAACCGCCAAGACGCTCTGCCAGTTTTTGCACTAAATGCAACCCAATGCCATGATCTTCTCCTTTTTTGGTGCTGTAACCTTTTGTAAAAATTAATGAGTGTAGGTTAGATTCAATGCCAGGCCCCTGATCTTCTACTTCAAAGATCAGGTCGGTTCCATAATCTGTCATTGATATAGACACCTTTTTTCCGTGGGCATTTTTCATTAAACATGCTTCCATAGCGTTATCAATAATGTTTCCTACCATGCTCACTAGTTGGTCTCTGGGAATATGTTCGAAGATGTCGTTCATGTGGCTTTCTGGGTCTATATATAGCTCCAAACCTAGCTCTTTAGCGCGATTAAATTTGCCTAACAAACAACCCGCTAAAACAGGGTCGGTCACTGTGTCCATTAATAGTTTGATCAACACTTGGTGTGCTTGGTTTTCTTGACCAATAAGTGATAAGGCTTTATCAGATGCGCCAATTTGAATTAAGCCTGCAATAGTATGCAGTTTATTAGTATATTCATGGGCTTGGCTGCGCAGGCTATCAGCATATTGCTGCATGTGATTTAGCTGCTGACTCACCAAATCCAACTCGTCTTTAGGTCTAAAACTAGCAACTAAGCCAATCACCTGTGTTTGGTTTAATAGTGGTAGTCGGTTAACGATAAAGGGCTTTTTGTTAAACCACACTTCTTGCTCGAATACAGCAGCACTGCTAATTTGGTTATCCAGCATAGGACTGTTTGGCATAATGGTACTGACGTTTACTCCTAGCCATTGTTGCCTAGTATCAAGATCAAGAAAGCTTACTGCAGCTTTATTGATGGTCGTTATTTCACCATCGGCGTTAGTGGTAATGATTCCCTCTCGCACAGATTCTAATGTGGCATTACGTTCTTGATAGAGTTGGCCTATTTGTTCTGGTTCTAGTCCAAAAATGGCTTTTTTAAAGTGGTTAGCAAACCATAGCGCTGTTATTAAGCTAAATATAAAGCCCGCTAAAATGACCCACAACAAGGTAGCTCGGTAGTTATTGATGACAGCATCTATATTGTCCAACAAGTAGCCTACAGACACTAAGCCAGTAATATCTTTACCATTGGCCCCAAATACCGGTGCGCGAGCTCGCATAGACCAACCTAAACTACCTTTTGCTTTAGAAATAATCGCTTGGCCATGTTTTAGAGTAGGGCTAATGTTGTCGTTGTCATCGTCCATCATAGATGCGCCTAATTTGTCGATATTAGGGTGAGACAGGCGCAGGCCCTTGCTGTTACCAATGACCACAAAACGGGCATTGGTTTGTTTTGCAAGCGTCATGCTTAGCGGCTGTAAATAGGTTGAATTACTATTGGCAACTGCTGTCTCGATCTCTGGCATTGCAGCGATAGTTTTGGCCACGTGTAAGGCTTTAAGACCAATTTCATCATCCAGAGATTGGCTAAGATATTGCACAGCAAATAAACCAAGCATGCTTGTTTGCAATAAGGCCATAAGACCTAAAATTAGCATCATGCGGCTTTTTAGCTTAAGCCGTCTAAAGGGGAGTTTAAGGTTTTTTATTGTTATCTTCATGGCAACATATTACTTAAATTGTGGGTGTATTGCTTGTGAACATTATGACCAAAATAAATTTTAAACACTTTAAAGTGTTTACACCCATAAACTTTGCGTTAGTTAACATCTTGGTTATTGTGCGTGAGCAAAAAAAATAACTTAAGGAATAATTATGTTACAGAAATTTAAAACTAACAAACGTCTGTTGCTTACAGCCGCTTTGATGACAGGCCTTCTTAGCGCCAGTGGAGCTCAGGCAGAAATAGATTCGATCCACTTCTTAATACCAGGTGGGGCAGGTGGCGGCTGGGATGGCACAGCTCGTGGTACTGGTGAAGCGCTCACCAAATCTGGTTTGATAGAAAGCGCTTCATATGAAAATATGTCCGGCGGAGGTGGCGGTAAAGCTATTGCACATTTGATCGAAACTTCTGATCAAGCTAATGGCACATTGATGGTGAACTCCACCCCCATCGTGATACGTTCATTGTCTAAGGTTTTCCCACAGTCATTTAGAGACGTCACTCCAATTGCTGCCACCATTGGTGACTTTGGCGCTTTTGTTGTAAAGGCTGATTCCAACTATCAAAATTTTAGTGATGTTGTAGCAGCCTATAAAGCAGATCCTCGTTCTGTAACTATTGCAGGTGGTTCAGCTCGTGGAAGTATGGATCACCTAGTGGCCGCTATGGCCTTTAAGGCAGCCGGCGCTAACCCAAATAAAGTTAAGTATTTAGCCTTTGATGGCGGTGGCAAAGCCATGGCTAGTCTTCTATCTGGAGAAGCTGGGCTACTTTCAACAGGTTTCAGTGAAGCATTAGCTTTAGCTGCAGCTGGTGAAGTGCGTATATTGGTAATGACAGGTAGCGAACGTTCTGATGCCGCGCCAAGTGTGCAGACATTACAAGAGCAAGGATATGATGCTACATTTGTTAACTGGCGCGGGTTCTTTGGTGCACCAGGTTTGTCTGATGCACAAGCCAACGAATATGCTCAAACACTAGGGCAAATGTACGATACTCCAGAATGGGAAGTAGTGCGAGCCCGCAACGGTTGGACTGAAACGTTTAAGCCTCGTGCAGAGTTTGTAACTTTTCTAGAGCAGCAAGAGCAAGTAATCGGTGACCTAATGCGTGAGCTAGGCTTCCTATAAGCTATTGACCTTGTGTATTAGTTGATTACACCTGTGTTTGGACTAGCGCCCTGGTGCGCTTTTCCAAACCTTTTTTCGTTAACCATGGTTTTACTCATGAACCTTACAAAAGATCGTTTCGGCGGATTATTATTTTTATTATTATCAGTGACTTACGGATATTATGCTGCCGATATTCCTCTTCTCCCAGGGGATAAGTTTGAAGTCTTTCATGCCCAAACCTTGCCATATTGGTTGTCTGGTTTAGGTGTTGTTTTTTCCGTGCTATTGATTGTTTTAAAACCAGTGGCATCTTCTGCAAGCGAACCATTGTTCAAATCAAACGTTTTACTCATGTTTGGGTTAATGGCGTTCACTTTTCTCTTCTCTGTCGCCCTGCCTTGGCTGGGTTTCCCTATTACTACAAGTATTTTTTTAGCCTCAAGTTATTGGATGTTAGGCGAACGTAGGCCCAAGATGTTGGTATTTGCATCGGTGCCCTTTGCGTTGGTATTTTGGCTATTATTAACCCAAGTGTTGGATGTTTATATTGCTCCAGCGCGATTATTTTTTTGGTAGGAGAAACACATGTTTGAAGGTGTATTTACCGGGTTATCTACAGCGCTCATGCCGTTTAACTTATTGATGGTAGTCTTGGGTTGTTTCTCAGGAACCTTTATTGGCATGTTGCCAGGCCTTGGCCCCATTTCTGCCGTGGCTTTAATGATACCAATCACTTATACCTTAGACCCATCCTCTGGCATCATTTTAATGGCTGGAGTGTACTATGGTGCTGTATTTGGCGGCTCCACCTCTTCTATTCTTATTAATGCACCAGGATGTGCAAGCACCTTGGTGACCACCTTTGACGGTTATCCTTTAGCTCAAAAAAATCAAGCCGGTAAGGCTTTAGCCCTGGCAGCTTATGCTTCTTTTTGTGGCGGTACTGTAGGTGCGATTATATTGATATTTGCAGCGCCAGCATTGGCCAGCGTGTCTTTAAGTTTTCAATCTTCAGATTACTTTGCACTGATGCTATTAGGTCTTACGTCTGTGGCGGCCTTTTCAGGTAAAGGCCAGGTGATTAAATCGATGTTGATGACCGTGTTTGGTTTGATGATCGCAACCGTAGGTAATGATGTTATTACAGGTGCTCCACGCTATACGTTTGGGCAAATGGATCTAGTGGATGGAGTGAGCTTTTTATTGCTAGCTATGGCCACTTTTGCCTTGGCTGAAGTGATGATGACCATCATGCGCGGGAAGATGTATGCCAACAGTGAAACGATGCAACCTGTGGCTTTGAGCAGCATGAAGTTGTCTATGTCTGAAGTGAAAGAAGTGGCACCTACCGTAGCTAGATCATCGGTATTTGGCTTTATTGTAGGCGTCTTGCCTGGCGCGGGTGCAACTATAGCGTCATTTTTAGCCTATGGGCTTGAGCGTAATCTAGCGCCATTAAGGCTTCGAAAAATGTTTGGTAAAGGCGCATTAAGAGGTTTGGCTGCGCCAGAGTCTGCCAATAATGCAGCATCTACTGGCTCTTTTGTGCCCTTGCTCACTTTAGGCATTCCAGGCTCTGGTACCACCGCCATTATGCTGGGAGCTTTAATCGCTTATGGTATTCAGCCTGGCCCTCGACTATACCTGGATCATCCAGATATATTTTGGTCAGTTATTATTTCCATGTATTTTGGTAATTTAGTGCTCTTAATCTTAAACTTGCCTTTAATTCCCTATATATCCAGATTGTTGGCTATACCACCACAAATACTGAACCCTTTAATCATATTCTTTTCTATTATTGGCGTGTATTTAGTGAGTTTTAACACCTTTGATATTCAAATGATGGTGTTTATTACATTAATGGCAGTAGGCTTAAAAATGCTCGACTTCCCCATGGCACCTATGTTGCTTGGCTTTATTTTGGGTGGCATGTTGGAAAAGAATTTGAGCAGAGCTTTAGTGGTGAGTGACGGAAGTTTTGACTTTCTGTGGAATCGACCTCTAACCTTGTCTATTATGTGTGCCACTATCACTATTTTGCTGCTACCTGGAGTGATTAGTTTTATTAAACGCATAGGTAGTAAAGGGCTCCCTGGTGCAGACTAATAAGTGCATAATGGATGGCCTTTAATCACTTAATTAAAGGCTTTAGGGCTTTGTAGGAATTCAATATGCACAAAATCATACAAGATTTTCCGCCAGCATCAAGGCGCTTGCGCCTAGGCTTTGTTGGAGGCGGGCAGGGGGCTTTAATCGGTGAGGTGCACGCCAGTGGTGCACGCCTTTCTAATCGGTGGGATATTGTCGCAGGAGCCTTGTCATCTAATCCACAACGCGCTAAAGCCTCAGGTCAAGCGTGGATGCTAGATGATGACCGTATCTATAATGATTATCGAGATATGGCCCAAAAAGAAGCGGCTCGTGCGGATGGCATTGAAGCGGTAAGCATTGTGACCCCAAATCATTTGCACGCACCTATAGCCAAAGCCTTTATGGATGTTGGTATTGATATTATTTCGGATAAGCCTCTAACAACCACCCTTAAAGAAGCCCAAAGTCTAGCTAAAGCACAAGCTAGGGCTGGCGTGGTATTTGGTGTCACTTATGCGTATTCTGCCCATGTCATGGTTAGACAGGCCCAAGCTATGGTGCGCCGTGGGGATTTAGGCGATATCCGTCAAATCCATGTGGAGTACTTCCAAGACTGGGCTATGGACGTGACCGATCAAGGTGATGATGCACCTTGGCGCTTGGACGTAGCGCAAAACGGCCCATCTTTTACTGTGGGTGATATAGGAACTCACGCTGAACATTTGGCGAGGTTTGTATCAGGTTTAAATGTTGAGGCTGTACGAGCAGATTTTCATGTTACGGGCAAACCCAAAGCTTTGGAAGACACTGCGTTCATGCAACTGCGCTTTGAAGGTGGAGTGCCAGGTACCTTGATGGTGAGTCAGACTATGGCTGGCAGTCAATGTGGTTTGCGCTTGCGAATATGTGGCTCTAAGGCAAGCTTGGAGTGGCTTCAGGAACAACCAGAAGTTTTGCACTTACGTGCTATCGGAGCTCCTGAACAGATTATCTCCCGTGGTCATGACGCAGGCATGATTGCAGATACACAACGCTTATTACGTATGCCTCGCGGGCATCCAGAAGCCTTAACAGATGCTTGGGCTAATCTATACTTAGAGTTAGCTGTGGCGATACAGGCTCGCAGGGAAGGCAGGGAGTTACCCAAAGACCTTTTGGCTTATCCAACCATTGCTGACGGTGTGGAAGGTATGCGTTTTGTGGAAGCGGCTATTGCATCTAATGCAACTGATGCTTGGGTGTCTTGCACCCAAAGCACCTAATAAAAGCTTGGTTTAATACCTTACCATCACCTCATTGCGACGCATAAAGGGTAATGACCAAGGTGCATTATAGCGGGCCATTTCTGGCTCGCTAATAGGTTCAATGCCTTTAGCTTTAAGCCACTCCATTAATTTAGCTGTTTTTTGCGCAACTTTAATAGGCCCAGTAAAGCCTGAAAAGGTAATTGCTGCATAGTTTTGTGCAGGTATTTGCCTAAGTAGTACCCTTGGATCGTTAGGTGTGGGTAGTGTCTCCAAGGTATATTGGCTTGGCATTACAAAATGCACAAGCCATTGGCCGTTTTCTTGCTGCATGCTCACAGGCACCGTCATGGCTATTTTTTCAGATTGGGCTTGTATGCTTACAGGCGCTGTCATGCTGATTTTATCGTTACCGCCTGCCTTTAATGCATCTTTTGATACATTGCCTCCAAAAATATAGCCTGCAATTAATTTAAATCCTGCATTGCTAGCGCTGTCCATGTCACCTGATACCAGCACTTCTGCCACAATAAGAGGCTGATAGCTACGTAATTCAAACATGTCATCAGTTTCGATGACAGTGTATTTGGGCTCTTCAATGGCCATAGAAAACTCCGCAAAAAACAAGGCTATAAAAGCTAAAACTAATCCTTTTTTCATATCATGAATCCTTTTTGTCTTGTGCTCTGGAAAACCTTATCCCCAGATGTCTAGATTTATTTTGATGAATCAATAACCAGATACAGCTATTAAAGCTATTTGGTTTTTTATTAGCAACAAATAATACACGAAAAGGGAACGCGTAGGACTTTTTTACAAAGAGAGTCATTGTTTAGTAAATAGCGAGTGTTGTTGATGTAAGGGCATGGGCAGTGTACAATATCGCGCGCGCAAAATTCGTTAGTGTTATTTTAGGCGTCAGTTCCTGACACACCGCGTCCATTAAACTTCCCTGTTGTAGCTGACCTTCAGGCTAAACGAGCGTTGTTTTGCAATCACTTTTGATTTGCACAACGTCTGGTATATAAACATGAGCGAAAGCTTTGCAGAATTATTTGAAGAATCCATTATTGCTGTTGAAATGCGTCCTGGTGCTGTTGTTATGGGCACCGTGTTGGACATTGACGGCGACTGGGTAACAGTACACGCAGGCCTTAAGTCTGAAGCTATTATTCCTATTGAAGAGTTTTACAACGACTCTCGTGAAATAGAAGTGAAAATTGGCGACCAAATTAAGGTGTCTCTAGAAAGTGTCGATGACGGCATTGGTGAGACTAAACTTTCACGTGAAAAGGCCAAGCGTGCCGAAGCGTGGGATGTATTGCAAACTGCCTTTGACGATGAAGCGACCATTACTGGCGTTATCAACGGCAAGGTTAAGGGTGGCTTTACTGTTGCCATCAATAACATTCAAGGATTCTTACCTGGTTCATTGGTAGATGTACGCCCAGTGCGTGACGTAGACCACTTGGAAGGCCAGGAACTTGAATTCAAGCTGATTAAGCTGGATCAAAAGCGCAACAACGTGGTTGTTTCACGTCGTGCGGTAATGCAAGAAGCGAACAGCGCACAGCGTGACGAATTGTTGGCTAGCATTGAGGAAGGCATGGACGTTAAGGGTTATGTTAAAAACCTAACCAACTATGGTGCTTTCGTAGACCTAGGTGGTGTTGACGGCTTGCTGCATATTACAGACATGGCTTGGAAGCGTATTGCGCACCCAAGTGACATGCTAAACCCAGGTGATGAAATCACTGTTCGCGTTATCAAGTTTGATAAGGACAGCGGTCGTTTATCTTTGGGCCTTAAGCAGCTACAAGAAGATCCATGGGCTTCTATCAAGGCACGTTACCCTAATGGTCATCGTGTGCAGGCTACAGTAACTAACCTAACTGACTACGGTTGCTTTGCTTCTATTGAAGATGGCGTTGAAGGTTTGGTACACGTTTCTGAAATGTCTTGGACTAACAAGAACATTCACCCATCTAAAGTTGTCAACGTTGGCGACGCAATGGAAGTGATGATCTTGGACGTAGACCAAGAGCGTCGTCGTATTTCTCTAGGCATCAAGCAATGTGTGGGCAATCCATGGGCTGAGTTCGCTGAGAAGTATGCAGCCGGTGATAAGGTTGTTGGTAACATCAAGACCATCACTGATTTTGGTATCTTTGTTGGCCTAGAAGGCGACTTAGATGGCCTAGTGCACATGTCTGACATTTCTTGGGAAGTAGAAGGCGAAGCCGCTCTGCGTGACTATAAGAAAGGCGACGAAGTGAGTGCGGTTATCTTGTCTGTAGATTCTGAGAAAGAGCGTATCTCTCTTGGTATTAAGCAACAGCAAAGTGACCCATTCAGTGAGTACGTTGCAGCTAATGATCGTGGCACTATTGTTAATGGTGTGGTTAAGTCTGTTGATGCTAAAGAAGCTGTTATTGAGCTTGCTGAAGGCATTGACGCTGTACTTAAAGCTTCAGAAATTAGTATTGATCGTATTGAAGATGCACGTAACGAACTTAAGGTTGGTGACAGTGTTGAAGCTAAGATCATTGCTGTTGATCGTCGCAATCGTGCTATTAACTTGTCCGTTAAGGCCAAGGATGTAGCAGATGAGAAGCAAGCTATCCGTGACGTTCGCGAAATGGAAGTATCTACCGACGGTCCTACGACTATTGGTGACTTGATCAAAGCACAGATGGGCAAGCAATAAGCTGCAAAATCTGTATTTGAATCAGCGCTTTAATTAGTGCTTTAAAAAAGGGGAGTGTTTAGGCACTCCCCTTTTACGTTATATACAGGATGTAAAAGATGCCACGCTGGTATGGATGCCAACTAGTGGTGCTTTTTTAGTATTGAAGGCGTGTTATGAACGATTCTCCCATACAAAATTTTTGGCAACTTGTAAGTGATAATGCAGATCAACTTCTTAGCTTAGTGAATGAAGAATCTGTTTTAGCGCAAGAATTGCTAGAAGAAGTGCAAGATCAGTTATCCTATATAGACCCTCATCTGACGGTTTTTTGTGCCCGTGATGAAGCAGGGACAGGGATTGAGCTTGTATTTGGTTGTGATGGGTACAACCAAAGTATTGATACTGTGCTGTTTCTGGTTGCTGCGGCTCCTCAGCTGAGCCAGATCAAAGTGATGGCCTTTAATCCCAGAGTAGAGCATATTCCAGAAGCCATAGAAATTGGCGATGCTGTGCTAGAACTGGACGAATTATTTTTTGGTTTGCGTAATATTGGTGAAGAATTGCATTTAGATTTATATCTAGAAGAGCTGCCTATTCTTGAAGATGCTCCTCAAACCGATGCAGCACTTATGTTTTTAGATGCCATAGTTGGCGAATACGATCTTATGACGCGCATACATAGCGTCAACTGGCTAGATTTACCAGAAGATCCTTTAGACCACGGACTCAAACCCCTTATTGAGTTACGTAAACAATTTGACTTGCTGCGATCAAAACGTCCTGCGTTGGGTGAAGCGCTGCATTAATTTTGTTACCATGATACACACCGTTACCGACCCTCTGGAAAGACGCACATGGAACCTATTTATATTTTCACCTTTGCGGGTGCTTTTGCTATGGGTGCAGCGCTTAGCGCACGCCAAGTTAGTCATGATGTACTCACCCAAAACCAAAAAACCCTAGAGGCAGATGGCGCAGTAGATACGCACACCAATAGCACTGTGTCTGGTGTTTACTTAGCCGCTGGAAATATCGCTGCCATAGTGCTTATTGCAAGTTTAGTTTATGGTGGCCAAAATCTTATGTGGTGGATACCGGTGAGCTTTTTAATAGTGAGTTTTCCTGCTGTGTACCATATTTTATTGCGTCGAATATTAAAGCCAAAAGTAGGTAGTGTTGTTTATACTGGCTTGGCTTTAGTGGGGCTTATTCCTATGATTCAAGGTTGGATGGCTTAACTATTATGCTGGATTATATAGCGTGGATCATTGCAGGTTTAATGACGTTGGCAGCGGTTTTTTTTGCTAGACGTCGCGCAACTGATGTTAATGTAGCTAATGAGTTAAGCAGCACTTTAAATAACGACTTAAAGGCAGCGGCAGCGCAAAAATTAATTGATCTGCAGCTTTCCACAGCACAGCTTGAAGTTAAATATCAGCAAGCTTATGAGCAGTCACAAACTCTGGAAAACCAATTACAAGACGCCAAGCAACAAGACACCCAATTACAATCACAGCTAAGCCAAGCTAAAGTGACTAATGCAAGCTTGCAAGCCAAGCTTGATGCCCAGCATGATGCGCATCAAATACAATTACAGCAGCAAACCCAAACTAAAGAAGCTTTTGATGGCTACCTTAAACAGTTTGCAGAGTCTTCCTTGAAGCAACAAGCCAGCCAGTTATCTAGCCAAAATCAGGACCAATTAGGCCATTTACTTAATCCATTAAAACAGCAGTTGGGTGATTTTCGCAAAAAAGTGGATGATGTTTATGACAAAGACGCACGTGATAGGGCGGGTTTAACTCAGCAAATAAATAGTCTGTTAGAGCTTAATAATAAGCTCAGTAGTGATGCTATTAACCTCACCAAGGCCCTAAAAGGTGACAATAAAGCCCAAGGTAATTGGGGCGAAATGGTGTTGGAACAGGTGCTTGAACAGTCTGGTCTGCGCAAAGGGCATGAATACCAAACTCAAGTGAACCTAACTCAAACTGATGGCAAACGCTTACAGCCAGATGTTGTCATACACATGCCAGAAAACAAAGATGTGGTAGTGGATTCAAAAGTCACACTGGTCGCTTACGAGCGTTATCAAAATGCACAAGATGAGGCTGAGCGTAGTATCGCTTTGGCTGAACATTTAGCGTCAGTAAGGGCTCATATTAAAGGTCTAAGTGGTAAGTCGTATGAAAGTGCGCAAGGGGTTTCAAGCTTAGATTATGTGCTATTATTTATTCCCATAGAGTCTGCTTATATGTTGGCTCTGCAGGCAGATTCAGAATTATTTGTAAGTGCTATGAAAAGTAACATCATGCTGGTAAGCCCTGCTACTTTGTTAATGGTATTGCGCACTATCCACAATATTTGGCGCTATGAGCACCAAAGCCAAAATGCCAAAGAAATCTCTCGCCAAGCCGAAGAGATGCATAAGAAATTGGTCGATTTTGTGACTTCTATGGATAGTATGGGTAGTCACCTTTTGAGAGCTCAAGATGCCTATGATACGGCCCATAAACGCTTATCTTCTGGTCGGGGCAACTTGATCAATAGGGCCCAAAGCATTGTCAAGTTGGGTGGCATTCAGCCCAAAAAGGCATTGCCTGAAGCGATGATCGAACGCGCTGATGAACAGGATTCACCCGATGAGTCTTGATGTAGGTGCACGCCTTAAAGTGGTCCGTAAAAAGCGTGGCCTGTCACAACGTGAATTGGCAAAGCTTGCCGGCGTGACCAACAGTACTATTTCACTCATTGAGCAAAATCGAGTGAGCCCATCGGTAAGTTCCTTGAAAAAAGTGCTGGATGGTGTGCCTATGTCGTTACAAGCGTTTTTTGTGGAAGATATGCCGGCTCAGCAGCAAGTTTTTTACAAAAGTAGTGAGTTGCCGGATATGGGCTCAGGCAACGTGGCTATGCATTTAATAGGATATAACCACGACCCACGTAGTTTGTCTTTATTACATGAAACTTATCCACCAGGTGCTGATACTGGATCAGATATGTTGCTCCATGAAGGTGAAGAGGCAGGTATTATTATTAGTGGCTGCTTAGAAGTGACCGTGTCTGAACAAGTAGAAGTATTGCATGCAGGCGATGGTTATTATTTTAGCAGTTCACAGCCTCACCGTTTCCGCAATCTTGGAGATCAGCCGTGTGTAGTGGTCAGTGCGAACAATCCTGCCAGTGTGTAGCTAAATCCATGGCTAATAGTAAACGTCAACTCGAATTATTAGGCACATCTGGCTGTCATCTGTGTGACGATGCGCAGGCGCTATTAGCCCAATGTTTGGACTTTACGCAGGTAGATGTGAGCGTGGTAGATATAGCTGAAAGTGACGAATTAATGCAGCTTTATGGCATTAAGATCCCTGTGCTGCGATGCTGCCAGAGTAATCAGGTGTTGTGTTGGCCCTTTGATTCATTGTCAGTGAGCCAGTTTTAATCCTGCCCAATTTCAAAAAAGTCATTCACGGTAGCTTCTGTTTGTTGTGCAAGCTCTTGAGGGTCTTGAACTCGATAATGTGCCACGCGTTGAAGTATATACGGCAAGTAAGCAGGCTCATTGCGACTAGATTTTGGTTTGGGGCGCATATCTTTAGGTAAAAGGTATGGCGAATCGGTTTCTAGCATGAGCCTATCGTTAGGTATTAGTTTAACGGCGCTACGCAGGTGCTCTCCACGGCGTTCATCGCAAATCCATCCAGTTATGCCAATGTGCAGATCAAGCTCTATCAGCTTTACCAAGAAGGCTTGGGTGCCGGTAAAGCAATGCACCACTGCTTTATTAAAACCACAGCGGTAATGACTAACTAGCTCTAAAAACTCATCTTGTGCATCACGCTCGTGTAAAAATAAGGGCAGCTGCAGTGCTACTGCAGCTTGTAAATGCAGTTCAAAGCTATCAAGTTGTTGTTTTGGGGTGGAAAAATTGCGATTGAAATCTAATCCCGTTTCTCCGATTGCGACCACTTTGGGATGTTGCCACAACCCAGATAATTGTTGCCATGATGCGGGATTATTTTCACTTGCATTATGTGGGTGAAAGCCAGCTGTTGCATAGCGCTCACAAGGCAAGGCATCATCTAAAGCGAGCTCGAGAGCACTCTGGCTTGTAGCCAATGTGGTGCCAGTAATGATATGGCGATGCACCCCCACTTCAAGTCCTCTTTGTAAACTTTCTTTGCGGTCTTTATCAAATCGCTCGTTAGTTAAATTGAGACCTATGTCAGTAATTTGGGTTTGTTTTAACGTCATTAATAGCGACTTCTTGTATTTTGTGGGCAAAATAATAAAGGGTTAAAAAATATATTTGCTATCACTTGTGCAGACTAAACAACTAAAGACCATTATTGATCAATTATTTAACCCGTTGCAACGTTAATAATCATCCTTTTGCTGGTTTTGTAAGCTTTAAGTATCTGAGTGCCTATAAGAAACGTTATAATTAGTGAAGTTTAGTTGATACGTTATCCATACTATTGTAGTGGATAAATTTTGCCCTACCTTTAGGTCCTTTAATGAATTTATTACGTTTACAACAAGTCCATCTTGCATACGGCGATGTGGCAATACTTGACGATGTCAATTTACAAATTGATGCGGGTGATCGAGTTTGTCTGATCGGTCGTAACGGGGCAGGTAAATCTAGCCTCATTAAATTACTGGTAGGCGAGCAACTACCAGACAGTGGCAATGTTTGGCGCAGCCCAGCATGTAAAATTGGTTATCTTCAACAAGACTTACCTGATCGTGAAGACTTAAGTGTAAACGAGTTAGTGGCTATGGGTATGGGCGAGGTTTACGACATTCGTAAACGCTACGACGAAATTGCCATGGGTGAACTTGATGATAAAGCCATGAAACAGTTGGAAATCGCTAGTCATCGAATTGATGAGCTGGATGGTTGGCAAATGGAAACTAAGGTCGAGCGTATTCTAACTCGCCTCAGCCTTGATGGTACGCAAGTGCTTAGTCAGTTATCAGGTGGCTGGAGAAGGCGTGTAGCTTTAGCTAGGGCACTGGTAAGCGAGCCCACCTTGTTGTTATTAGATGAGCCCACTAACCACTTGGATATTTTAGCTATTGAGTGGCTTGAGAAACAGTTGTTGGAGTTTACAGGTGCCATCATATTCATTACTCACGATCGTAGCTTTTTGCAAGTGTTGGCTAATAAAATTGTAGAGCTTGATCGTGGTCACTTAAACTACTTTCCAGGTGGCTATGAGCGATTTTTAGCGTATCGCGAACAACAATTGATGGAAGAAGATCGTCATAATGCATTGTTTGACAAAAAATTAGCACAAGAAGAAGTCTGGATCAGACAAGGTATTAAGGCCCGTCGCACCCGTAACGAAGGGCGTGTACGAGCACTTGAATCTCTTCGCAAAGAGCGTGGAGATCGAAGAGAGCGTCAAGGCAATGTTAAATTGCAGCATGCTCAAGCTGCTAAATCTGGCCAATTAGTTTGCGAATTAGATAACGTGAGTCATGGTTATGGTGAGCAAACGCTGATAAAAGATTTTGACTTAAGTTTGCTTAAGTTAGATCGTATCGGTTTAGTGGGTGCTAATGGTGTGGGTAAATCTACCTTGCTTAAGCTTATTTTGGGTCAGTTAGAGCCTAATTCGGGTGTAATTAAGCGTGGCACCAAGTTAGAAGTGGCTTATTTTGACCAATTGCGTGACCAGCTAGACCTTACCAAAACGGTAATGGATAACCTTGCTGAAGGCCGTGAGAGTATTAGTATCAATGGTAAAGATCGTCATGTAATGAGCTATTTGGGCGACTTTTTGTTTTCCCCCAAGCGTGTTCGTAGCCCTGTGAGTAGCCTGTCAGGTGGCGAACGTAACCGACTATTGCTGGCACGTTTGTTTAGTAAACCGTCAAATATGCTGGTATTGGATGAGCCTACTAATGATTTGGATATTGAAACCTTGGAATTGTTGGAAGAAATGCTTGCCAACTACCCAGGCACAGTCTTGTTGGTAAGCCACGATCGTGCTTTCTTAGATCGCGTAGTCACCTCGTGCTTAGTGTTTGATGGGCAGGGCCATATTACTGATTCTGTTGGTGGATATAGCGATTGGGTGAGACGTGGTGGCAGGTTGCAAGCGCCCACTGTTCAGGGTAACAGCAAACCCACAGGTATGGCAGCAACACCACTAAAAGCTAAAGAAAAAACTAAGCCAGCGGTCAAGTTGAGCTATAAAATACAGCGAGAATTAGATTTATTGCCTGGCCAAATTGAGGAGCTTGAAGCGCAGCTTGAGGCGTTGCAAATTGAAATTGGTCATGCTGATTTCTACAGCAAAGGACAAGATCATGTGAATGCTCGTCTGGCTCACTTAGAAACCCAAGAAGCTCAGCTTGAAACCTGTATGGACAGATGGTTAGAAGTTGAAGCCATGCAAGAGGGTTAGTGGTTAAACTCTAACCGCTAACACATCACAGGTGGCACCGTGAAGAATGCTGCTAGAGGTCGAGCCCAGCAATAGGGCGAGACCGTGGCGGCCATGGCTGCCTACAATGACTAGGTCTGTGCTGAGTTCATTAGCGACTTTGTGAACTTCTGTCTGAATGTGACCTGATACGAGTAACTGAGTTGCTTCACCTAAGTTGTGTTGTTGAATTAGTTCATGCATCTGTAGCTTTGCATTTTCATGCAGCTGATTTTGCACGTCAGACAAGTCCATGGGTATGTCGCCACCATAAGCGTAACTTAAAGGCTCTGCTACGTGAATAATGGTAAGCGTAGCGTTATTTTGCAAGCTTATTTTGTGTGCCTTTTGAATCACCTTGTCGGCGTCTTCGTTAAGGTCTATGGCGACTAAAATAGTATTATAAAAGCTCATATTGTATCCTCCGAAGTGTTTTGATTTTAGTATAGCATAGTAATTTTTGTCATTTTTTTGGCTTGCATTTTACTCATTAAGGATGAGTGTTTCGTGAATTTGAGTGGCGTATTGCCTTTTCTATTTTATTAAGTGGTGGAGTTGTAGTGGAAATAAAAACCTTTATCGTGCTTTTTGTATGTCTCTCTTTGGTTGGCTCTATAGCTTGGGTTATGCCTACACCACTGCAGCGGGCGCAAGCCAAAATCAGGCAGTTGGCTATGACTAAAGGCCTAAAAGTGAACGTAGGTAAACTACAGGGGCCAAGAGAGCAGGGGCAGTTAGCGCCTGAAAGTCATTTAGCAACTAGCTATGGCCTACCTAAGGTCAATACTCGTAATCGTTCTGATGGAATGATGGCGATCAAAAAACAGGCGTGGGAAATATTTAAAGCCAATGGACTCAATACCAAAGGTTTACCTACAAGTTGGTGTTGGAATCGTGGCGAAGGCACGTTAAAGCCAGAGCAACTAGCGTGCCTAGCTAATTTGGTCGAACGCTTGCCAGATGATGTCTATGCCCTGAGTGTTACGCCTATTATGGCGCATGCCTATTGGCATGAAAGATCTACACCAGGTGAGCTAAATGACTTGGAAGGTGTGCTCAAAGAGTTGATTTTAGAAGGCTTCTAGATACCCAGTATTGCTGTGGCTGCAGAGTCACGGTTGACTTTGACTCTGGCTGGTTTAAAGTGCTATTACTATTTTCAAACAAGCGTATGAATTTTATAACTAACGCTTTTATACGTCTAATTTTACCCAAGGAGTCCATGCATGATTTATGCAGGTAACGCCATTCAGGTGCAGATGCACGACCACCAATTAGCTAAGCTTACGTTTGACCTTAAAAATCAATCTGTAAATAAGCTTAATGCGGCAACTTTAGTTGAGTTGAAAGAGGCTATTGAGGCTATCAACATTGCTATTATCGGTGTGGAAGGTGTTAAAGGCCTCATGCTGACAAGCGCCAAGTCTAGTTTTATTGTAGGCGCAGATATCACTGAATTTTTGCAATTTTTTGGTCGTGACGAGCAGGACTTGATCAATGCAAATATGCAGGTTAATGAGACTTTTTGTGCTCTTGAGGATCTACCAATACCCACTGTGTCGCTAATCAATGGTTTGGCATTGGGAGGTGGGTTTGAAGTGTGTTTAAGCACTGACTATCGCATTATGGCCACCGATGCCAAAGTAGGCCTGCCAGAAGTGAAGTTAGGTATTTTTCCAGGCTGGGGTGGCACCGTGCGTTTGCCGCGAATCATTGGCTTAGATAATGCTATTGAGTGGGTTTGTGGAGCAAAGGAAAAAAAATCTACAGTGGCTTTACATGAGGGTGCTGTTGATGCGGTTGTAGCACATGACCAATTATTAGAGGCTGGAGAGCATCTTCTTAATCAATGTATTAAAGGTGATTTAAGCTACGCTGCAAAGCGGGACCCAAAGCTTGCAAAGCTAGCTTTGGGTCCCATGGAACAGTTGATGGCCTTTGAAACGTCCAAAGGATTTGTAGCAGGTAAAGCTGGGCCGCATTACCCCAGTCCAGTTACAGCCATTAAAACCATGCAAAAGCACGCAGGCATGACTCGTGACAAAGCTTTAGTTATTGAAGCAAAAGGGTTTGCTAAAATGGCGCAAACTTCAGTAGCTGCCAATCTAGTAGGTGTTTTTCTTGCAGACCAATACCTTAAACGTACAGTTAAAGCTCTGGCGAAAAAAGCCACTAAGGTAGAACAGGCGGCGGTATTAGGTGCAGGCATCATGGGCGGTGGGATTGCTTATCAATCAGCCTTTAAAGGTGTGCCTATTGTAATGAAAGACATCGCTGAGCCTGCTATTACACTAGGTTTAGATGAAGCTACAGGTATTTTAGAAAAACGCGTTGAACGTGGTCAAATGAAGCCCGCTCAGATGGCCCAAGTGTTGAATAAAATCCGTCCAACATTGAATTACGCAGATATAAAAAATGTTGATTTAGTAGTAGAAGCCGTTGTAGAAAATCCTAAAGTTAAGGGGATCGTTCTAGCTGAAATAGAAGCTCAGGTAAAACCCAGCACGGTGATTACTTCTAATACTTCTACCATTTCCATTGACCTTTTAGCTAAGAGTTTAAAAGATCCTACTCGTTTTTGTGGAATGCACTTTTTTAATCCAGTTCATAAAATGCCATTAGTTGAAGTGATTCGTGGCAGCCAAAGTAGTGAAGAAACTATTGCCACAACGGTGGCATATGCTAATGCTATGGGCAAAAAGCCCATTGTAGTCAACGACTGCCCAGGCTTTTTTGTTAATCGAGTGTTATTTCCTTATTTTGGTGGCTTTGGTCTATTGTTAGAGCAGGGGGTCAATTTTAGCCGTGTAGATAAGATTATGGAGCGTTTCGGATGGCCTATGGGGCCTGCGTATTTGCTTGATGTGGTAGGTATCGATACAGCTCACCATGCCCAAGCGGTTATGGCAGAAGGTTTCCCTGATCGTATGGCTGGCCAGGGCGAAGCTGGTGTTGATTTAATGTTTAAAGAACAGCGATTGGGTCAAAAAAATAAGCTTGGCTTTTATGCTTATGAAAAAGATAAAAAGGGCCGTCTTCAAAAACAGGTTGATGATTCGTTGGTGGAAAAGTTGGCCAGTTTGTGTGCCAATCCACAAGAGTTTACAGATGAGCAAATTATTGATTATCTGATGATTCCTTTATGTCTAGAAGTTGCTCGTTGCTTAGAAGAAAATATTATAGCCACTCCTGCAGAAGCAGATTTGGCACTTGTGTACGGTATTGGATTTCCTCCATTTTTGGGCGGTGCATTAAAGTATATGGATGCAATAGGCTTGCAGAACTTTTGTGATAAGGCCGATGCTTTGGCTGGAGTAAGCCCACTTTATAGCGTGCCTAAACAAATGCGTGAAATGGCAGCCGATGGTGAAACATTTTATAACAAGCTACAACCTGCCCACTAAATTCGGAGAAAAATATGCAATTACAAGCTAATGATATTGTTGTCGTAGACGGTGCTCGCTCTGCAATGGGGCGTTGTAAAGGGGGTGCGTTTAGAAATGTACGAGCAGAAAACTTATCTGCTGCCGTGATAGATGGACTATTTGCGCGCAACCCAGAACTTAACCCTGCCCATGTGGAAGATGTGATTTGGGGCTGTGTAAACCAAACTCTAGAACAAGGCTTTAACGTTGCTCGCAACGCGTCTTTATTAAGTGTTATTCCCCACACTGTCGCTGCTCAAACGGTCAACCGTTTGTGTGGTTCATCGATGGCCGCAATCCACACTGCAGCACAAGCAATTGCCACGGATAATGGTGATTTTTTTGTTGTTGGAGGAGTGGAGCATATGGGCCATGTTGCTATGAACCATGGTGTTGATATTAACCCTGCAGGTAGTAAACATGTAGCAAAAGCTGCCATGATGATGGGCTTAACAGCTGAGTTATTGGGTAAAATGCACGGCATAAGTCGGCAGATGCAAGATGAGTTTGCAGTTCGTTCACACAGGCTTGCCCATCAAGCTGCTGAAAACGGTGACTTTGATCGCGAAATTATCCCTATTGAAGGGCATGACTCCCAGGGTAGGCTCATTAGAGTAGAGCGAGATGAAGTAATACGGCCAGAAACTAATCTTGAGTCTTTATCCCACTTGCGACCTGTTTTTGATCCAAAAAATGGCACAGTCACTGCGGCCACGTCGTCTGCTTTGTCAGATGGTGCTTCTGCTATGTTATTAATGTCTGGAGCTAAAGCTTTGGCTCTTGGCCTTAAACCTTTGGCCCGCATTAAAGCGATGGCAGTAGCTGGATGTGACCCTTCTATTATGGGTTATGGACCAGTGCCTGCGACTAAAAAAGCATTAAAGCGTGCAGGGTTAACGATTGAAGATATAGGTGTTGTAGAGCTTAATGAGGCCTTTGCAGCTCAGGCCCTGCCTGTGCTAAAAGATCTTAAACTCATTGACGCATTAGAAGACAAAGTTAATTTACATGGGGGAGCTATTGCTCTGGGACATCCGTTAGGCTGTTCGGGTACCCGCATTTCTGTGAGCTGCTTAACCCGCATGGAAAAACAAAACGTACAATTTGGCTTGGCCACTATGTGTATTGGCATGGGTCAAGGTATTGCGACAATATTCGAACGTTTATAGCTGTTGCTTCTAAAAATGCTACAAACTTCAATAAATTCAAAAGGCTAGTTATCTAGCCTTTTTTTATGGTGTGAGATGATATTGCTTGCTTTTTGCATCAAAAAGTGGAATTTTAAACAATAGAAGTCTTAACTAACTTGACCTTCTACCAGATGTGCCTACACTAAGGCGCCTTATAACTGTCGTAATCAATGCGACGTATACGTAACTATTGGAATGAAATTGCATGGGTAAGTCCCTCGTTATAGTGGAATCACCAGCCAAAGCCAAAACTATCAATAAATATTTAGGTACAGATTTTATTGTAAAGTCCAGTGTTGGCCATATTCGTGATTTGCCTACTAAGTCTCCTCCAGGAAGTGCTGACCCCAAGGCGCGTGCTTTGGAAGCCGCTAAAGTGCGTAGTATGGACCCAGATGACAAGGTTATTTATAAACAAGCTAGATCTCGTAAGCAGCTTGTTAGGCGTATGGGTATTGATCCAGAAAATGACTGGCGAGCAGATTATCAAATACTTCCTGGTAAAGAAAAAGTAGTTGAGGAATTGCGCCGACTAGCCAAAGATGCAGACACAATATACCTTGCAACGGATTTGGATAGAGAGGGAGAAGCCATTGCTTGGCACCTTCGTGAAGCCATAGGCGGCGACCAAAGCCGATACCAGCGTGTTGTATTTAACGAAATTACAGAAACAGCCATTCAAACTGCCTTTGCTAACCCTGGCATATTAGACATGGATCACGTTAACGCTCAGCAAGCCAGACGTTTTCTTGATCGTGTGGTGGGCTTTATGGTGTCCCCTTTATTGTGGGCAAAGCTTGCGCGTGGATTATCAGCTGGCCGTGTTCAGTCTGTGGCTGTTAAGTTAGTTGTTGAACGAGAGCGAATTATTCGAGCTTTTGTACCTGATGAATATTGGGAGCTTAAAGCTGATGTGGTTAATGACCAAGACAAGCCTTTGTTTTTGCAAGTACATAAACAAGATGGTAGTGAGTTCAAACCAGTAGACCAGCAACAAAGTGATGCCGCTGTTGCTTTGCTAGAGAAACAACCGTTTGTAGTCCAGCAACGTCAAGATAAAGCTACTTCTAGCAAGCCTTCAGCACCTTATATCACATCTACCCTGCAGCAAGCGGCAAGTACTCGCCTAGGTTTTGGGGTGAAGAAAACCATGATGTTGGCACAAAGGCTTTATGAGGCGGGCTATATTACGTACATGCGTACTGACTCTACTAACCTTAGTAAAGATGCAGTTAATAATTGCCGGGATTACATTGAAAAAAGTTATGGCAAAGAGTATTTGCCAACTGACCCTATAGGATACTCTAGTAAGGATGGTGCACAAGAGGCTCACGAAGCTATAAGGCCCTCTCAGGTGGCTTTAAAGTCTACATCTTTAAGTAATATGGAGCGTGACTCGGAGCGGCTGTACGAGCTTATTTGGCGTCAATTTGTTGCATGTCAAATGCTTCCGGCGCTGTATACCAGTACTACTATCGTTGTTGAAGCAGGTGGTTTTAGTTTGCGCACCCGTGGTCGAATTATGCGTTTTGATGGTTATTCTCGCGTGCAGCCCAGTGTCAGCAAAAAAGATGAAGATTTGATCTTACCGGATGTAAGCAAGGGCGATGTCCTAACGCTTAAAAAGCTTTCACCTAGTCAACACTTTACTAAATCTGCACCTCGTTTTTCTGAAGCCAGTTTGGTTAAGGAATTGGAAAAGCAAGGCATCGGCAGACCTTCAACCTATGCTAGTATCATATCCACCATTCAGGATCGTGGATATGTGATGGTGCAAAATCGACGTTTTTATGCTGAAAAAATGGGTGATATTGTCACAGATAGGTTAGAAGAAAACTTCGCAGACTTGATGGATTATTCTTTCACCGCCAATATGGAACAGCGTTTAGATAGTGTGGCTAAAGGCGAAACTGACTGGAAACGCCTATTAAATGTTTTCTATAAAGCTTTTAGTCGTAAATTGACTTCTGCTGAAGCA